>OASY01000268.1_pt1 | contig 40743 bp, 36 predicted proteins | sample 1501231 | NCBI WGS metagenome assembly OASY01 (sample SAMEA2579917, study PRJEB22360) | human gut metagenome | biome: human gut; feature: human-associated habitat; material: faeces | place: Denmark | collected 2008/2010 | reverse complement strand
CTTAAAAAACTCAGGCCGCAGTCGGTAACCTCGCGCATACAACCGGGCAGTGATGTGATTGTCTGCGCGGAAATGGACGAACAGTGGGGCTACGTCGGTGCTAAATCACGTCAGCGCTGGCTGTTTTACGCGTATGACAGGATACGGAGGACAGTTGTGGCGCACGTTTTCGGTGAACGCACTCTGGCCACACTGGAGCGTCTTCTGAGCCTGCTGTCGGCCTTTGAGGTCGTGGTATGGATGACGGATGGCTGGCCGCTGTATGAATCACGCCTGAAGGGAAAGCTGCACGTTATCAGCAAGCGTTACACTCAGCGCATTGAGCGACATAATCTGAATCTGAGACAACATCTGGCAAGGCTGGGACGGAAGTCACTGTCGTTCTCAAAATCGGTGGAGCTGCATGACAAGGTCATCGGGCATTATCTGAACATAAAACACTATCAGTAAGTTGGAGTCATTACCCAAAATTTAAGAGAATATATCTTATTCATAATTTCTGATTCAACGTACTGAAGAAAGAGCTGCCGTAATATAATTTATTGTATACTTAAGATGTGTTAGATATTTTTTGGTAAAAATAGAAGCTTGTGAGGAGAAAGTAACAAGTTATTGGTACCCACTCACTCTTCAGACAGTAATATCTGATCGCGACGGACAGGCGCTGGCATTAACAGATGATCGTAACACAGAGAGTCTTGCTGGTTATCTTCGCACGCTCACCGATGCTTAGTTGTTAGCCATCAAAACACTCTCAATGGACATGAATGCAGGCTATATAAGAGCAGCGTGCATTCACTTACCCAATGTGGTTGAGAAAGTAGTATTCGATCGCTTTCATGTGGCGAAACAATTGGGTGAGGTGGTGGATAAAACCCACCAGAATGAACATCTGCATTTTACTGTTGAAAATCGTAAGCGTCAACGGAGCACCGTATTGACGCTTATTTATTGGTGAGTACTACGTTCCATGGCAGGAGTTCGTCAACTCGGTTGGAAGGCCATTCCGGCAGTACGCTCAGGATATGGCGCAGATACGCTTCCGGATCGATACCGTTCAGACGGCAGGTGCCGATCAGCCCGTACAACAGTGCTCCACGCTCGCCGCCGTGATCGCTGCCAAAGAACATAAAGTTTTTCTTTCCGAGACAGACTGCACGAAGCGCTCTTTCCGCAGCATTATTATCCGCCTCCGCCAGACCGTCATCACTGTAATAACAGAGGGCATCCCACTGATTCAGTACATAGCTGAACGCTTCGCCCAGTCTGGATTTTTTCGACAGCGTACCATTCTTCTCCACCATCCATTCATGCAGCGACGTCAGTAACACTTTGCTTCGCTGCTGCCTGACGGCAAGACGCTCTGACTCCGGTAATCCCCGTATTTCATCCTCGATGGCGTACAGTTCACTGATTCGCTTCAGGGCTTCTTCTGCCGTCGCACTTTTGCTGCTGATGTATACATCGTGGATTTTTCGCCGGGCATGGGCCCAGCACGCAACTTCTGTCAGTGCACCACCTTCACGTTCTGCACTGAACAACCTGTCGTAACCTGTGAACGCATCCGCCTGCAGGATACCCCGGAAGGGGCGGAGGTGTTGCTCCGGGTGTTTCCCCTGCCGGTTCGGCGAGTACGCGAACCAGACCGCTGGAGGAGATGACGAACCCACATTGCGATCATCCCGGACATACGTCCAGATACGCCCTGTTTTCGCCTTTTTCTGACCCGGTGCCAGTACCTTTACCGGTGTGTCATCAGTGTGAACCTTGCGGGTGTTCATTACATAACGGTACAGGGCATCATTCACCGGTGTCATTAACTGGCAGCACGCGTCAACCCAGTTGGAGAGTAAGGCCCGGCTCAGTTCGACACCCTGGCGGGCAAAGATTTCACTCTGACGATACAGTGGCAGATGTTCGCAGTATTTTCCCGTTAACACGCGGGCAAGTAATCCGGGGCCCGCGATACCACGCTCTATCGGGCGGGACGGCGCCGGTGCTTCAACAATACAGTCACATTTTGTACAGGCTTTTTTTACCCGTTCTGTGCGGATCACTTTCAGGGCACTGCTCACCAGTTCCAGCTGTTCAGCGCTGACTTCCCCCAGATAATCCAGCTCACCGCCACACTCCGGGCAACAGCTTTCTTCTGGCTCCAGGCGGTGTATTTCACGGGGAAGGTGTGCCGGTAACGGACGACGATGGCGCGACTGTCGCAACTGGCGGGGAACCTGAGGATCGTCTTCCCGCCCACTGTAACGATCGCTGTCCTGTTCACGTTGTTTCAGCAGAGCCTCAGCCAGTTCAACTTCACGACGCAGTTTTTCAGAACGGGTACCGAACAGCATCCGGCGCAGTTTTTCTATCTGAGCCCGCAGATGTTCTATTTCCCGTTCATCTTCTTCGATCTTTTCTTCGGCACGTGTCAGTGCAGAGCGCAGGAAGGCTTCCGTCTCTTCAACCAGACTCAGTTGCTGGTCTTTCTGACGGAGGGCTTCAGCCTGCTCAGAGAGCAACCTTTCCAGCTCTGCGATGCGAATGAGGTATTTCTGACTCATGACCGTTTTTATAATGCGGTCAGGAGTTTTTTACAACATTGTCAGTGAGTTACGGCTGGATGTTTTTGGCTGACGCCAGTCCAGCTTATCGAGGAGCATTGCCAGTTGCGAGCGGGTAATGGATACCTTGCCGTCACGTACCGCAGGCCAGATAAACTGGCCTTCCTCCAGGCGTTTGGTGAACAGGCACAGACCATCAGCATCAGCCCAAAGAATTTTGACGGTGTCACCCCGTCGGCCACGGAAGATAAACAGGTGACCGGAGAAGGGATTATCATTCAGCACATGTTGTACCTGTTCTCCCAGTCCGTTGAAGGATTTACGCATATCGGTAACGCCGGCAACGAGCCAGATACGGGTACCTGATGGGAGTGAGATCATCTTCCCCTCCCGGTCAGTTCACGGATCAACACTGTGAGCAGCTCTGGCGATGGATTTTCCAGCGTCATGTTACCGTGACGGAATTCCACCTTGCAGGAACTGGCACTGACTCTGGTCTGAGTGGAAGTGGATAAAGACGGCGCAATGGCCGCCACAGGTTCTTTCTGCTCATCCGGCGTTATTTCTACAGGTAATAATTCAACGCCAGTGTCAGAAGAGGTCGTTACCGGAAGACGCCGCGAAACACGCCCTTCGTTCTGCCAGAGCCTGAGCCATTTGAAAATAACATTATCATTGACGCCATTTTCACGTGCAATCTGTGCAACACAAGCTCCAGGTTGTGATGCCAGTTCCACCATACGAAGTTTGAATTCATTCGAATAGTTTTTACGAGGTTCTTTTCGCCAGTCCTGTAATTCCATACTTAGATGTCCGTCTATATCAGATGGGCGTCTAAGTTACCAATTCTCGTCTGATGGCTACATACGGCGGTCAGTTTACGCTTACGAAAATCGTCGTCAGGCAAAGGGAATTCGCTTCCTGCGGCAGTACAGTACAGCGATAAGTGGATGACTGAATCCTGGCAGGAACAGCTGATATGGTTGAGTGCGCAGATGAAGCGGACGAGCCAGCGCTGAGTGCTGAAAGAACTGGCAAAGGATATCTGGAGCAGACCATGGAGCGAGGAAAGGTGCAATGGCTGGCGCTGGCGGTTAACAGTGACGTCTCCATGATGAAGAACGCAGCTAAAATGATAGGGAAAAGGTTGTACGGTATCCGAACGCCTGGTGCCATGGTGTATCAAACGGAAATGCGGAAGCACTGAACAGCAAGATCATGCTGCTGAGAATAAAAGCCAGCGGATACCGCAATCGGGAGCGCTTTAAGCTGGGAGAGTGCTCAACTATTGGAAACTGAATATGGCGTTCAGAGTCTTCCTGTTATGGTCGGAGAAGACCCTGATTTGCACATGTAATAATATCTAGAACTTTTTCTTGAAATCAGAGAGGGAAAATTTTAGTTCTGAGTTGCAAAGTATTTTTTTCTGTTCATTCAAATAGCTTTCATGCGGTATTATTCCTTTCTTGTGAGTAGCGTAAAAGTCTATTGTATCTATATTTCTTAGTCTCCAATCTCTTGAAATGTCTATCTCTCCTAGATATCCTGTCACAATTAGACTCTTATATCCATAATCAACCATGATCTCTTTTAATTGTTGTGCGAAGGCGGGGGTCTTAGAATGTATTCCTGAATGACAGGATAATATCCTGATATCGACAAAGTTTTTTGGCAGACGTCGTTCAAGTAATAAAATAGCTAGTTGTCTAGGAGTTAATGTTGGACCTGTTTTTGAACCTGTACCAATAACTGATGTATTGCCATGAGCTACAACATATAATGTGTCTTGGTTTTTTAAAAAGTGTAACGGAGTTTTATCAGATGCTCTGATACCATAACATTTATTACCTTTTTTATTTTGAAATTCAACTTCACTTTCAAGAAATAGATCATTCTCATCCATTAGAAACGGGAAGAAAAAAATAATCATAATCACCCTATTTAGAATAAACCTATGTTTTATTGGGAAATAGAAATAAATTCTATGAAATTAATTGTTAAAAATAATTAGTTTCCAGTTCAAGTCTTGTCATCCGATCGAACAGGTGTGTTTCTAAATACGATTGGTGTTGATCGCAGAAATATGATCAAGTGCTTCTTGAGTCTGGCGTTCTCTTCCTCAAGCGACTTCAGGTGCTTAACCTTGGACACCTCCATACTGCCATACTTCTTGTGCTAGGTGTAAAAGTGGCATCGGAAATAGCCTGCTTACGGCAGAGCTCACGGGCAGAAATCACAACTTCGGCCTTGCGAGGATGATGATCTGTTCGTCGGAAAAACACGTCTAATCAACGGAGAGCAGGTCAGTTCATATCAACCGCTCTGTTGTATACATCAATAATTACTGACAACGATATATGTAAATATACCGACATATATTTTTGTTTTTTTCCTGTAGATATAATTTTAGAGTATTTACATCTTCTGATTTAAACAATCCTTCGTTTGGATCAAAGATCCTCAATTCCACATTTGTCTTTATGTATGGCAATTGCATGACAGTCATGGACATATACAACATTAATTATAAATTCACCATCAGGTAATGATGCCGGATGAAATTCATATTTTGGGCATGCCTCCCAAAATAAATATGCATGCTTTCTATCCCCAATCCTAAATCTTCCATTTGGAGATAGAACTGCATCCTGTATCTTTCCGGCTTCAGCTCCATAACTTAAAGCTCTTTGATAGGATGCGAACCTATAAAGTTGACTGAAATAAATAAAATTACATGGTAGTTTTTTTCGCCGTCTGTCTATAAAATCAATGCACATAGATAAACAACCCCCCTTATGTAAAGAGACATCTAAAATTCTTGACCCTATAAACTTCATTTGGTTTAAATGAAACTCGAAATCAACATTCATAATTTTCCAATTATTTACAAAGAAAGTTTCATATCAATACAACATTCTTAACAAACTATATATACGTAGCGGTGTTTTAACCACCAAAAAATAGACTGACCTTATATTTATTAATAACCAGTGTTTCATTTATTTTATCTGTGGTCCTGTAAAAATCATATATACTATAATTTGAATACCCAAGTCTCCCCCAATTGAAATTTAATGGATCTTGTATTGTTATTTTACTATGTTTGATATTTACTGAAGTAATTAAAACATAATGATTGACCCCCCCTAAAAATCCAAAGTCAGCCATACCTATTTTACCAGAGGCTATAATAGGCCCATATTTTAAGAGGGCGTATTTGTAATACTCAATATTTCTAGGGAGAAAAATTCTATGACAAAAACTATCCTCAGGGGAAAAACCATAACTTAATCGGCTCCGTTTTGCCTTATCCTTTAATAAAGGATAGGACAGATTGTTTTTATTACAATACCAGTTCAGTAAAGCATCCTGACAATACCAACCACAGTTCAGATCAACAAATCCACCTATCCCCGGACGCCACTGGTGTTTCATATCTACTCTATACATAAAGTCCATAAATTACCGCCACACATTAAAATAACTATATCTATATTAAATTACAGTATGAGACTACATCTTTATACTGCGATTTCTAATTTTTAATTCACTAATCTCACAGTTGAACTTATTAATATGATGCTGTATTATTTCAATTTCTCTGTTAATATCATTTTTATCCATATTCATATTATTATTTAATTTTGATATTCTTATATTCACCGGAGTTTCATACTCAAGGAAAGTATTTTTCATATCATAAGCAATCGTTTTTAACTTAGATATGGTAATATAACCTCCATTATTTTCAATTGTATTCAGTGTTTCTGTAAAGTCATCAATTTTCCTGCTGAGCTGAGACCAGGCGTCTGTTGTATCAGGTGTGAATCCTGAACATCCTGAAAAAGTCATAATTACTTCAGTAAGAATACTATCTGGTATGATGCTCCTGAGCTTCAGTGCTGTTTCCGGCTTTCCTAAACAATTTATAAAAATAGTTATTAAAACACCTGATATAAATGGAATGACGTTATAATGTATGCGTTTTCTTTTACGGTTATTTACCAAAGTATTATACTTTTGTTCTGTGCTATCATTTGAGTCAACTGGCGGGGATAAACTCCTGCTAAAAAGTTGCCCCTTTTCTGCATCAGGGATTTCAGAGTCATGATGCTCAGAATTATCACTTTCTTGTCTCTTGAGTTCAGCTAGCATGGCTGAAAGAACAGAACATTTTCCGGAAAGAAGATTATACTCAAGTTCCGTCAATAATGTTAATGCATCCTCCAGTAAAGTTAATGAGGAGTGAGTTTTTTCATCATCAGGCAAAGTCTGTATGGCAGGAATAACATTTTTAATATACCAGGCAAGAATGTTAATTCGCATTTGAGTGGCCGTAGCCTGAGGCCAACATTTTCTATGTTTAACAAATGAATCAGCAAATTTCCATGAGGAAATCGCTAGTCCTTCCCAGCTATATAGATGAGCGGAAATAAGACAGAACCATGCTCCGGTCTGAAGGTCATATCCGTTTTCCCTGAATAAAGATAGACATCTTTTTTCCAATGTCATCCAATATGATTTTTCATATTTTATCGGTCTTAAGTGATTCATACTATAACTAAGCCAAAGAAATTCTTTATTATTTTTGGGGTCAGTAGTATTTACAGTAAGATCTAGTATAAAATTTTTATCCATTTTCTTAAGTCATTGTTATTAAATCACTTGCATCTGTTCGCCAATGCAGACGCCATGAATATGGTCCTCATTGTAATGAGAGATCAGTAAGGAAACATTATGCAATACCGTTCTTACGGCTGAATAGCCCGCCTTCTTTGCTGCTGACAATAACCCCAGTTGCTTGCACTTGTGCTTCATCCGTCATCATTGGGTTCAGATGTCGTAGTCACGGTTAAAATTATGTCCTGTCCTTAGTACAACCTGTTTGCGCATTACTACGATGTCGACTGACTTCTGTCGGCCTGTTCCTGTCCACCTCAAGACTTAGGTGGTAAACAGGCTGAGTTACCGGGAGTAATACACGAGGTTTTTCTGCTTGTGCCTGCCGGTTCTGTTAACGCCAAGATTGTTGACCGTTTTGGGAATGCGGACGATTTCCTGGACCACTTTATTATATTAACCCGTGCAGTTGGCACTGACATTTTTTCGTCACAGTGTGAGTATTGGAATGTATACCATCTTAACTCGATCACCTTGTATCTTGAAAATTGGTTAATATAACAGCGATTAGATTTGGCAATGTGTATGCAGCCTGTTGTCTCCTAGGTTTATAGCCCATGATTAAGCGTTTGGCGCATACACTGAGCCACTCATCTGAAACCCGAACAGTTGTCCGTACTCCATAACGCATTTGCAAGGATGGGTAATCATGAGTCTGCCAAATCCACTCTGTGTGGGAATTGATGTTTCCAAAGCGACACTGGACATTGCTACTACCAGAGACTTTGCCCGTGCAATGGGATACCTGGCAAAGACTGACCGCATTGACGCCAGAGTGCTTGCTCAGATGGCTGAAGTCATTAATCGCCATCCGGAACGGGAACGCTTTATTCGGGCTCTGCCGGATGCCGAACGTCAGGTGCTTGCTGCAATGGTGGTACGCAGACGCCAGTTGATTACCATGTTGGTGGCTGAGCGTAACCGTCTGCATCCTGCACATCCGCAAGAAAAAGCATTAATATCATCTCCAGGCTCTGGAGAATGAACTTGTCCGGATCGATGAAGATATGAACAGGCACATTCAGAGTCATTTTAAAGAGCTTACTGAACGTCTGAGTAGCATCAAAGGTGTTGGCACCATGACGGCTGCTGCATTGCTGGCAGAAGTACCAGAACTGGGCAACCTCCCGAGACGTGAAATCAGTGCACTTATAGGTGTTGCTCCGGTAAACCGGGACTCGGGAACCATGCGCGGTCGACGAACCATTTTTGGCAGTCGAGCGGGGGCAAGAGCTGCCCCGTACATGGCTGCTCTTGCGGCAACCCGGTTTAATCCGGGATAAAGGCGTTTTACATGCGTCTGCTTGCAGCCGGAAAAGCCAAAAAAGTGGCGCTGGTTGCCTGTATGCGCAAGTTGCTGACTATCCTGAACGCAATGCTCAGAAAGCACGAAGAATGGAATGAATCGTACCATCATGTTGCTCCATGATTTTTACGTTCAAGACAGTTGCTTAATCTCTTCCTGTTCGTCAGACGAGTATTTTGTATCAGGTTTTCTACAGATTTTACTTTGAACCCCTAACCTTCTGCTAACATTTCTCCGTACCGGGTATGCGAAGGACTTTCACCTTCGGGTTGCACTTCAGGCACCGCAGTTGAATAACTGTTCCAGTTACGGTGCTACGCGCCACACCCGGCACATCGCCATGTGTGAACCAGATATTTTTGACTTAATTTGACTTCCTTACAGGAAAAATCAAAATAGGTGAATTACAAATTACATAATGTAATGTTGTTTTTTCTTACTGACATCCTTATTTTTTTTGTTGTTTTATTATCTTCGGAGTCAATCAAACATCTAGCAAGGACAGGAAGAACCGTTCTGTTAAGTATTGCATCTATATCCCTTGCACCAGACTTGTCACATTGACAATGATGTGTAATCCACTCAATTAAAGAATCAGTGTAATCTATTTTATACATCTGATCAGATGCCTGTTCAAAACGTTGGCAGATCTTATCAATTTTGATGAGTGCGATATCTCTAAGAGTTTTGGTATGCAACGGTGTGAACGGAATTAAGTTAGCTCTTCCCATAAATGCTGCCCCAAAATGCGCATTAAATAAAGGAAGAAGCATTTCTTTTATTTTTTCATTATTTTTTTCACCATCATTCCATACACTTATGATTTTTTCACTAGCAAGGTTCGATGTCATTATTATGAGACAATCTCTGAAAGATATCATCTTACCTTCAGAATCCTCGATAATACCAGAGTCAAATATCTGAAAAAAGAACTGCAGAACATTCGGATGTGCTTTTTCAATCTCATCAAGAAGAATGATGCTATATGGATTATGACTTACTCTTTCTGTAAGAGTCCCTCCCTGACCAAAACCGACATATCCTGGAGGAGCTCCCTTCAGAGTGGAAACCGTGTGAGCCTCCTGAAATTCAGTCATATTGATTGTGATGAGTTTATTCTCGTCCCCATAAACAAGCTCGGCCAGCGCCCTGGCTGTTTCCGTTTTACCGGTGCCAGAAGGGCCTGCTAGTAAAAATACCCCATCTGGTTTTACAGGATCTTTAAGATCTGCCCGGCTAATAAGAATTTGTGATGCTATAGCAGACATAGCATATCGTTGACCTAAAACTCGCTGTTCCAGACATCTTAACAGACTGGATGTTTTTTGTTGCTCACTATCAAGGCATATTCCTAGTGGAACACCAGTCCACCCAGAAATGACATCAGCAATACAGTTCTTATCTACACATTCAAAAACCATAGGGCCGTCTTTCTTATATGCACTTTCCAGTTCTTTTCTGTACATATCCTTTGATGAAATATCATCTGTATTTTGTATCATTGCAACCAGTTCGCTTTGATGACGCCATGCTGATTTCAGTTGATCAAGATTCTTCTCAAGTTGAGTAATTTTATTTACAAGTATTTTCTGACGTAGAATGTTGGACTTTTCCTGTGTCAGCAGCGCAAGTTCTCCCTGATGTCTTGCTAATAAGGCTTCAATATCCTGAATGGCACCAGGTAATGTGGACTGAGATAAAGCAACCCGTGAGCAGGCTGTATCTAACAGACTTGCAGATTTATCTGGCTGGTAACGCCCATGCAGATAACGGTCTGATAAATGTACCGCTGCAACTATTGCTTCTTCCTTGATAGAGACATTATGGTGCTTTTCCATCATAGGCAAAAGAGAGCGTAGCATCCCTGCAGTGACATCCTGATTAGGCTCTGTCACTTTTACTATCTGAAAACGCCGGGCTAATGCACCGTCCTTCTCAAAATACCTTTTATATTCTCCCCATGTCGTTGCGGCTATGATGCGCAATTCCCCACGAGCAAGAGCAGGCTTAAGTAAATTCGCTGCATCAGTTTGTCCCGGAAGTCCTCCTGCACCGATAAGAGAATGGGCCTCATCAATAAACAAAATAGCTGTACCGTCCAAAGAATGAAGTTCGGTTAACAGAGATTTTAAGCGATTTTCAAATTCCCCTCTGACGTTGGCCCCCGCAAGCAAAGCGCTCATATCAAGTGCAAAAATCTTAACGTTCTTCAGTGCGTCAGGTACACGGCCGGATGCAATTTGCAGTGCTAAACCTTCTACAATACTACTTTTCCCAACTCCCGGTTCACCAGCCAGTATTGGATTATTCTGTCTGCGACGAAGCAAAATGTCGATAAGTTGTCTGATTTCCTTCTCTCTGCCAGTAATCGGATCTAATTTCCCTGTTTCTGCCAGTAGAGAGAAACTTTCAGTATATTTACTAATACATCCATGCAGAGCGTTATCTCTGGAACTATGAGAAGCAGAATGCTCGGCATTGCCTGAAAAAGAGATAAGTAACTTCTCTGCCGTATCCACATCACAATATAACGTATTAGCCACATTGTAAGGAAGTATTGAATCTCTGATGTTAATCAGAGTGGTCAGAAGAACAGGGATATCTATATGATCGCTTTGCCATTTTATACTAGCATGTATCCATGTTTTTTCCAGTAGAATCTGCATTGACTCAGAAAATATAGGTGAGGATTGTTGCACTATTTTGATATGGATGAGTTCACTTTCAATAGCATTAAGAATGCTATCAGGATCAAATAAAGGCAGCCCATAAAACTTTTCTGTTATATTCTTATGTTCCTGTAATAACGCCCATAGTAAATGCAAGCAATCGACTTCATGGTGTGATCTCGAGATTGCGTAGTTAATAGCAGAATCCAGGGTGCTTCGGCTTTCTGGAGTTAACTTATTAATTATTGGCTTCAGGTAAGTACTCATTTTTCACTCCTGTACTGCTGGACATATTGTTATATTGCCAGGCAACCTGGAAATCCAGCCACTTTTCTCCCAGCTATGTGTGGTAAGCAGTTTATTACTCAGACTAATTTGCAAGTTTTCAAGTTTAACCTTTTCCTGTTTTAACTGTGCCCATTCGATATATGCCTGACTTATATCGCCTGTATCACTCAGTTTGTAACGGACGAGAATACCTTTTATCCCCATTGAATCAAGAAAACTTCTTGATTCCGGAGAAAAATCCTTTGTCATTAACTCATCCTCACCGTCCGAAAACTTGTTGATAAAATCAATCCATGCTGTTTCACCTGTAAATTTATAGGTGGTAGAAAACTCAGGGAACGCAATATCAATACTGACAGAATGACAGCTTCCTGGATACCAGGTAAAAAGACCTGAATCGGCAAAATTCATACTTCGTATACTGCTATTACCTGTTTTGCACTCAAGAGTCAGAGTTGTACCTGTTGGTTTAACGCTATGATGACCTGAAATTGTTGCTGGTGCACTACTTATCGTCATATTGTAAGGCTGTGATTCAACCTTTTGCAGGGTCTGATTTAGTACGTCTAATTGTCCATGTACATTTATTAACTCATCCTTGTTTTGCGTTCGGTCTCTGAGCTGAACGTCAAGCAAATCATCCGGAGAAACAATGTCATTGATAAAACTAGTGAATGAAGGGGAAAATGGTATACTTCTTTCTCTGAAAGACAATGCTCTGGCACCTTCTGCATCAAGCGCTAAAACTCCGTTAGCAGGACCTTTTAAAAAACCAATAATTTTTTTATATATTTTACCTTGCATTTCAGAATGACTGAAATTGTGTTTATCTGAATTTAAATGGTTTAACACAGAATTCTGCCATTGTTCATCGACCCAACACCCCGTATAAGTGACAGCATGGTCGAGAAGTTGATAGTTTTGCCGTTCATAAATGTCCCATACAGAATCAATCACTGGATCTGTATTATCATTATTAATGAATGAACGAACCTTTTCAAACTCATTAAATAATATTACTAGCTTATTTTTTGGGTCTGAATGCATGGCATTACGGAGAAGTTCAACTGATGATGCTGTATGTAACTCAGAACTCACAGCATTACGTAATACATTTTGCCACTCTCTCCATGCTGTAAGGTGATCCATTGTCCTGTTCATTTGACTGTTATTAAAAAAAGAAATCAGGTATATACGTGACATGAGGTCAAATTGCTCTATCTGACGCTTCATTCCGTTATCCACTTTAAGTGAAAACATACGATAAAGCAGCCTGAAATCAGAAAGCCAGTCCTGCGCCGAACTTGCTGGTATATTGTGTAGTTCATCATCTATAAACTTAAAAAATTTATGCTCAGATGAACGATTCTGTATAATATTAGTCAGTTGAAGCGGACTTATTAAACCTGTATGTGAATCTTTACGCTCTCTTGCGACAGCCATAATGAACTGTCTGAAATGCTCCTGGCGACTTTCATCAAGGTACTGCACAAAAGATGAAAACGCGTCAGGAAGCGTATCATGTCCATATGCCTCTTTGATATTTTCATACCAGTGATGAAGTTTATTCTGTCCCTCCTGAGTCCATATACCAGAAAGACTGACTGAAGCGTTTTCATCTTCCCAAAAATCCGTAACTCTTACAGCTGGAATATTAACATCTTCAGAAACAAACCATGAATAAGATGGGTCACTCTGAATAAACTCGGTCAGGAGTTTTCTGAACACATCAATATTTTTACTTCCATTGTTTTTTTGTATCTCATCTCTTTCTATAGCAAGCGAAACTATGGGTGATATCTTGTCATAAGGTCTGATTGTTTTTATTGATTCATGAATACCTGGAGATATTGTTAAGTCACTAAGTGATTTATCCTTAATCATTTTATCCCAACTGATGAGCGATGAGGAAAGCGACAGAATCAATTCACGTTTTCCTGCTGGGGAGGCTGACATGAAATTTTTCTTATATTCAGCAACGCGCCATGAAACAGGACTGGTATCAAATCTGGTGCTTTTATAAAGAGACTCTCTGAAAAATAGATATTTATTGTTCAATGCAGGTTTAAAGGGTAAATACAGTATATTGGATCTGACTTTATCTTCATATTTTAATATTTGTTCAGTCAGAAATTCAGGGCTGGTATCAACAGGACCTTGTCTGACATCATATATGTTATATGAACAATATGCACTATATCCAATAAAGCACAGTACATTCATGACTATAACTGTTCTAAATGATATTTTTATTCTTCGTTTATTAGCACGAATAACTTCTGATTTCTGTATTTGTGGCAGTATTCCGGAAATTAACACATCAGGAAAAGAACAACTTTTATCTTTACCCGACACGAGTTCACCAGATAAACAGACTCCGGAGAGTTCTGTCTGAGAAAAAAACACATTATCGATACAGAATGAGGAAATAAACACATCCAATGAATGCTTTAGATCATCCAATTTATCAGGGAGCAACAGGATCTCGTTTTTTTCCTGATCACTCAATGCATCATCAAGTACATGGCATATTGTTGTCGTGATATTAGATTTTAATGATGACAATATATATGATGAGTCATATTCAGATGCATTTATTTCTGATTTATTGGTTGCCCAGAATATCGGATGCCATTTATCATTTTTTTGACGCGTTTTTTGTGCCAGCGCTGAATATCCACGGATGTGCTCACATCCACTTATAACCAAAAAGACCGGAATATTATGATGTAAGTTTGACGACAGTTGTTCTATAAAATTTCTTGTTTTTTGGGATAACTTCTGAATACAGGTGTTATCATGACCAAGTAGCTTATCAACCGGAATGACCAGAACAACGCCATTAGGTGGTTGTTTTTGGCATTTACGTGCTGATAAAAAACTTATTACAGAGTTCAGCACTCCCGGAGTGTCATATATCTTACCTGATAATTCCAGTACGCTTAAATCTCTGAAAAACCACCAACGAATTGTTCTGAGTTGTTGGGAAATACCATTTAACTCATCATTGTGAAAGACTGGTAGATTAATATCCTTAAGCAGGGAAGTGTTCTGTATTGAATCACCAGTAAGTAAAAACCAAGGGACCACGCCTCTTCCTTTTCTACTTATGATACTTAGGCCTTTCTTAAAATATGAATCAATCGTTAATGTTCTCTTTTTGCCAGGAAATAACCTCAGTAACTTTTTGTAGTTTCCTGAATGAAAGTAATTATAGATACAATCGACAAGCAATTTCAGAGAGAGGGTAACCAGAATTACAAAAATCCAGTAAAGTACAGTTGTCGTATCTGTCCAATTCCTGAATACCCCAATGACATAGCAAACAAATAAAACGAAAACAGAAATAGAAATCCAGAGAAATAATGAAAATATCTTCTTAAGCATAAGAGATCATCTCACATACATCACAAGCAGCAATACAAAATAAACAATAATGATACCCGAGAGTGATAAATAGAAATTAAACCACGATGGTTTATTCTTTCTTTGTTTAAGTGTAATCTTCTTTTTTTCTTCAGTAAGAAGATTTGATCCGCATTGTTTCTTAAGTCTTGATATATAATCATTGACTTCATCATCATTGCTTACAGAATATTTACCCCTAAATCCAAGTAAGAGACATAAGAGAAAAACCCATCCAACCTGACTTCCGGATTCGATGACTTTATTAAGCATGTTAAAAAACTCAACACCGCCTGTGGAATGTCCAAAATATTTAATCTGCAAAAGATTATCTCGCCATTCTTTTCTGTAAGGAAGTTCAGAACACAATATAACCTCATCAAGCATAACAACTATTGAATAAAATGCCGCATCAAGTTCGCTGTCACTTAAAGATATTTTTTCACTATTGCGAACAACATCTTCAACAGTATCAATTATATGCCTTCTGGTACTGTCGTAGTCACCATATCCTTCTGGAAAGACTTTAATAGATGATATGAGTTTAAATACTGGCATATAACATTCAACGATATTCACCAGTACCTCCAAAGCATAAATATTCATATAACATGTTTTGTCCCTGGAAACGATAAACTGTAATTGAAATTTGTCCACTGGCGATGATATTCTCCAGGTGAACGGCATCCCGAGGTACTATGCGGAAGGTTCTCATTTATGTTCGAACCATTGCAGAGTCAGCAATACGGTTCTTATATATTGTTATGGAATGAATGCAATGCACCTTCCTTCATCGTGTTCACAAACATTCTGGCATTCTCTTTTCTTGCACCCGCTTTCCCTGTAGCGCCTAACAGATGTTGTACTGAGCCCTAGATTCCACTTCCGGAGAAAGGCATGTTTCAGGCTCTGACAGTGGATGAATCGTTATATGCCCGCTACTGGATGGACATATCTGTCAGCCAGAAAACAGCTTACTGCATATTTTTTCCTGCGATAATACTAACTCTACCAGTAAATCATCAGGGCTACACGACCAATAAAATGAAACACTTTTTTGGGCCTGAGCTAACTTCCATAACTCTGAATGTTTATCGATCTTTAACCAGATTATATTTTCTCTTACCTGTAACTCAGATGTAACGACATCCATCACTGTAAAATTAATGCCAGGAAGTGCATGTTGAATTATCAGATCTATATGTTCGGATGGAGCAATCTTAATCTCTGGCAATGCAATTAAATTACTCTCTTTGAAGGTGTCTGAAGTTAATTTAATATAGTGATCTGAATTATTTATTGAACTGTAATCATCAAAATCACAGACTAATGTATCTGTTGTTGTTTTTTTAAATTCAAAACTGAAGATTTTATCTCTGCATAAATTATCTAGCATTGTTTTAATATAATACTGGAGATTACTGAAACATGAAATCTGATCATAATGATTGTATGACAAATCAACGATTCTGGTATCTGAAAATACAGAATTTTGATATGCAGATATTTCCCCTGCAAACTGACATAATGCTATATAATACAACCATGGGTGAACTGCATCTTCCTTAATAAATGAAGATAGAAGTGGTAATATTTTGTTTATAGCACACAGAATCAAAAGGTCATAAAGATGTCCATCGGATACTGTTCGTTCTGTATATCTGTATGCTTTAAGTTTATTTTTGTAGAATTCAATATCAGAATAAATCTCTGCGATCCTATCTCTAAGTTTGCTATTCGCTGATAACCTCATTGCTGGAAATGAGCATTCATTATCAATACACAATGTATTGTTGTTATGAATAATCCTTGTAAGAGGTAAGTATTCCATGTTTGTAGTATTATTTTTTTCCTCATCTGTAATGATCTGAATATCATATCTTATTCTTGTGATATCAGTATCCTGGCTGTCATGATAAACATTACGCATGTTACTTTCATCATCTGAACTTACCCATCTGGTAGAACCTCGTTTATCATTAGCACTGGATACATTTTTATGGGCGGAATTAAATCGCTTAAGAGCAAGCCACAAATTCACGATGCTGGTATCTGTACCCCGGAGATTTGTAAGGCACTTATCCTGCACCACACAGTTCCCTGGATACTCGATATAATACCCAGAAGATAATACTGCTTTTATTTTTTCAATTCTGACAGTATCTTCTTTCAGAAGATCCTCATTTATACGACATTCATAGTACCCCTGATAATGGGGTTGTGATAACTGCCTGGTTCTGGCAAGCATGAAACTATGATGCAAATCAATGGACTGAAAGTGTTGAGGTTGTAAATAAAGCCCCGAATACCAATAAACAAGTTGTTCTACATCTTGCATGCTGTAATACCTGTACAATTATTTTATACTTATACTTTCTTTACCCATCGATATCTTTTCATAAAGAGGTGAGAGTGATGCATGTAATGATTTTTTCCACCAACCGTCCTCAACAACATCAACGGGAATATCTAAAAGCAACATATGTTGTTTCCCGGGAAATGGATAATATCCGGCAATAACACCAATATATCTAGCCCCCTCACTTCTGTCTATATGTAGTGTTATATCTTGTCCCGGCATTGCTATATACTTATCAACTTTAAGAATACCATCAGCTTTACCAGATCCGCTGAAAAACTGTTTAATTAATACAGGGTTATTCATTAAGTCTTGCAATATTTTCTTACCTGAGGCCTGTAAAAATAATAATGCGCAGCTATTTGATATCTCGTTAAGGGAGTTTAATTGTGTGTCAGATGATATCTGAAAAGTTAGCATACCAGCGCCAAATGGGGTATCAACATTTTTAATAGCCTGAATCTTATCCTGCTCAGAATACTTATCAGAACAGGCAGTAATGAAAAAAGGTAATACTATAGTTATCAGTAGCAACTCCTTAACAGTCATTAATTTTCATCCTTTTAAAACACGATTTATTTGTTCTACAGAGTCATTATCTTTAAGTAGTTCCTCAAGCCATTCTGACATAGTCATTTTTGACCAACGTACTGCTCTCTCAAGAAGATAAGGTACAGGACTGGTGGGTTCAGATTGTCTGAAAAAAATAGCTATTTCCTCCAATTGTTCTATTGCTTTCTCCCTTGACATTTCTTTATCTATTGAGGATGTTAAGGAAGCATAAAACTCCTGTTGTTCAGCCGGTGTCAACACCTTCGTTGTTTCCCTACTACCGGGGTCAATTGATAACGATGAAACTGTATTGTTATCCTGTACGTCTTGCGGTAAAAAACGGCTCAGTAACTCAGTTATTTCACTGATAGTATGTCTGGTTTTTACAAAAATGTGATGTATGTCTTCATGCGTATGAAAGAAGTAAAAAGATTCAATCTCATCAATTTTGTCCGGCAAATCAGAGAACTGAAGGAATTGCTCATTAATCTTACGTGTATTATATTTACCTACAGATTTCTTGAACGATTCAACAGAATGATTGCCTTCGCTTTCTATTAATTTTTCTTTTCCCTTTTCTGATAAGCTTGCGCTATGCTCAAACGCCAGCGCTTTATACCATTCAGAAAGTGTGATTTCTTTATCCTCAAGAAGAGGATATGTTTTAAGATAGTTTGATAAGTCCATATCAAGACGGACTAGTTTACTATAACGTATTTCTTGGCCTTCTTCCGTCGATGGCCAGCATGTAGTCCAGTACTGGGAAATAAATTTAGCCAGATATTCCAGCCCGCAGTACATTCCTTCCAGTGCATACAAATGCGTCAAGGACTCCACATACCAGCAACTAATCTGCAGGTCTTTGCTCTTATTTCGTAAAGTAACCTCACATAATTTTCTTACTTTTCTCCAGTCAGCTCTGCGAGGTTCACTGACAGCCCATTCTCCCTGGGACATATAGTCAGGATCATTTTGTCTTGCTTCCCGTATTTCGCTATACACCAGATCATACTCAATATTTTCACCTGCCGGCGATTCTCCTATAACAGGAAGCAGTAATGTATCCGTCTCGAATTTGTTCATTTTTCACCCCATTAATACCTGAGGATATCCGCTGACAATTGCCCCCCCATGAGCACAGTTATCACCCATCCGTGCTGCTGGTTTGCCGCATATAAAAACTTTAAAACTTCCCAGAATGACGGCATCCATTGCTCCGGTACAAAGTGCCTGGGTACCAAATGTCGCTGCCGGTATTCCGCCTATGAGTACAGACAGAGCGCCTGGTGGTAACAATGGTCCCCCTACATGGGGAACAGGCGGCAAACCTGGCGTCACCATAGGACATACATGCATATCAGTAACTCTTGCCGCTGGTTGGGGCATATACCCTCCTAGGGTTAACTATTACACCAATGCTGAAAAAGAAAAAATACACTCTCATCAGGTGTATCATGAGATTTACACAACTGAGCTATTAAGACTCCATAAATAATTTTTTTTTCTGAAAACGACGGTGCATAGACTGGATCATATGGGGCCGGACTTAAACTTCCCTGTGATATAAATAATGATAACCCAAGGGCACCAGTCTGAGTGGAAAAACCAGCTGACTCAGAGTTATTAAATATTTCCCAGCGTTGTTCATCATCACCTTCCTTCCATTTAACAATAGATTGTAAAAGTACTAAATCTTCTTCAGAAGATGACTGGGAGATAAACTGTGCCAGCCATTTGATTAATGTTAACGAGTCAGTTTTATTAATCCAGAACTCAATCGCTTCCTGCCATTGTCCTTGTGCCAGCATTTGCTCAACCGTTTTATTCATTTCCAAAACAGTGTTATTTTTAGCCTCTGTCATACGGAATCCTTTATCCAATATTCACAATTCCACCTTTTATCTGTGTCATTGCTGAGCCCTGAAGCGTCAACATAGTACCTTTTACTTCAGATACCGCCTGACCTTCAAGCTTAAGCGTGGCTGCTTTAACCTCTGCTGAGGCCTGCCCTTCTATGGCAATTTTAGCGGCTTTTACACTTATCCCTGATGTGGATATAGTTATCTCATTTACACCCACTTTTATTCTTATTGATTTAGTTGACTCAAGTGTAAGATTTTTATCGATGATAAGACTACCACTTCCACCTGTAACCTTGAGACTATAATTTCCATCTGAAACCTTTATATCAATATTACCATGTACATCATTATGCAGGTCGCCTTCTTTAAGAATAAGCCTGTCATTTCCTCTTTTTATTTCAGAATCACGCCCTTCAGCAATAGTTAATGACATGGTGTGATTAATATTTTCGATCATATTCTTCTTTACTGTAAGGAGATAATCACCAGAAGAAGTTAATATGATTTTTTCATCGTTTTTCTTATCATCAAAAACCAGTTTATGTCCTTCTCCCTTTTTACCATTCTTAACACTACGGGTGACAAATCCAGACTTACAATTATTCTCAGGAAGAGAAAAAGGCGCTTTATTCTGACCGTTATACACTGTACCAACGATAACTGGATAGTCAGGGTTACCCTGTATAAAACTAACCAGAACCTCACTGCCAATACGAGGAATAAACTGACTACCGAAACCGTCCCCGGACCATATCTGAGATACTCGGACCCAGCAGGATGTTTTATCCGTGCCCGACGTTGACTTTTCCCCCCAGAGAAAGCTGATTTTTACACGCCCGTTTTCATCTGTATAATATTCTTCTGAGTCAGGACCAACCACTCTGGCAAGTAAAACACCGGGGATAACCGGGGGAGTGAATTTTCCTTTGATATTAAGCGAACTTTTATTATCTGAAGCACACAAATTACAATAACAAGATCCAGCATGCTCAGTATCGTTGTTGACAGCATTGAGATATAACGAAGTGATTCTGTAATCCTGTTTGTCCAGACTGAAACGCTCTCCGCATGACAACCACCATGAATTTGTTTTTCCAGACCAGATTTTTAGTTCACTATCACATGATGCCATCAGCACTTCAGAACGTTCTTTTATCAACTCACGTTTTCCTTCAGGGATAATGTCTTCATAAATTCCCTTACTGGATTTAACATCAGTCACCTTACTTTCAGATTTTATAGTGATTTCATTGACATTACTTTCATTATAACCTGTTAGTGTTACAGCAGGGTATTTAAGACTTTCTGTGAAAGACCATTCACTGATGTATCCGTGATGCGATTCCTTTAGATTTTCACCAGGTAAGTGTTCCAGTTTATCATAAGGTGCTTTAGGATGAGACGCAGGATTATCTGCTAAAGTCATAATATGCTGGTCTTTATTGTGAACAAAGAAATAGTAAATACCAGCCTCAGACAAAACTCTATTAATAAAAGCCAGATCAGACTCTTGGTACTGAATCTTATACTCCAGAAAATTCTGTTCTTTATATAGCATTACTTGTGGAGGTTTAAATAAACTGTCTTTTAAAATTGTTCTTACAATATCTGATGGTTTTATATTTGACCATACTCTTGTTCGTCTACTATATGCCAACTCAGCTATTTCTGGCTGTAACACAATAATGCAGGTATACAGCATGCTATTATCATAATTATATTTTATTTTTGTGACTACACCATGAATAAACCGTGAAGGTAACGAATTGTGTTGTTCTCCAATCTCACAACTCAGATGCGTACCGTGTAACATATCCAGAGAGTTATGATCGGTCCTACTAAAACACTTTATTTCATAAGTATATATATCAGATATTGCTTCTCCACCTTTAATTTCAATTGGAAATAACGATACGCTACAACCATGCAGACGGATAAAATGTTTATCTTGGAATTTATAATGATCGTTAGATATAGGTTTAGCCATAATATATACTCATCAAAATATACAAAAGCACCGCTCCTTATGGTCTTCTATTCCAGAGCCGAGTGATAGGTTAAAACCAAGTTTATTGTTCATATTCAGCTGATTATCATTCTTGCGGGGATAAATTTTCACATATAATTTAAATTTAAGAGCATCACCTATATATGATTTTATTTGTTGTCTGATAACATAGTGCAAATCCTTTTCCAGCATAAACTTCAGCGCTTTTTTATAGTCTACAGGTCCCAATACAACATCAAAATGTGAATCAACCACCCAGCGAGCATTACCGATGACTGGACCTTCCCCCAGAGTATACTGGCAATGACCCAGGACGCCCTGTTCATTGGGCTCTGTATTTTCAAGAGTGCCACGAAAAGGATTAATGGACACCCTGATTTGATATATTGACGAGAGTAACTGTTCAAGTCCGATTAGGGATCTGACTGATTGCGAATAGAATGCCGTGTATGCCAGACCTGTCACACTTATTGTCTGAGGAGTGATTCCGCCTAAAGACAGAAGAACATTGTTAAGAACATTATTATCTCTTCTGTTTTCATTTCCTGACAGGTGCATTTTTTGCCATGCGAGATAGGACAGACAATACATTCTATGATCAAACATATTCATAAATGCTTTAGGAGCATCGTCATTATAACGTAATTTTCTTTCAATAAGCCATTCTGTATATGCGGCAGGAAGAACCCCCGCTGCTCCGGTTAATCCATTATCGAATAATGTGAGGTGATACTTCCCGTCCTTCTCATCGTGATACAGATTCTCTATCTGACCATCAGGTGCATCTAGAGATAGACTTGATGCAAATCTGAAATGTTCATCAACAACGTAGTCAACGCTTTCTTCTGGCTTTAGAACTTTTTTCAATAACACACGAACTTTATTGAAAAAACTGAATTTACTTCTGTTATTAATTACAGCCATGTTAACTTTCCTGCTCTTATCGGCCATGTGCGACGAGTGTGTTCTTCATGCTCAATGACGGTAATCATGCGAGTAAAGCTATTCACAGGAGCATGAAGTCCAAGAAAATGATCAAGGAAAGAACAAAATATGAAATATTCAGGGTGCATATCTGCATCCTTTGAAAGAATAATGGTAATGTCAATTCCACGAGCGGTTACAGGCGGATATATGCCGGGTAAACGGGATGAAACAGGTGTGATCTGTAATTCTTTGATCCATCCAATAAATACTGATATTGACTGATTATTGTTGTAGTTATATATCGACAACATTTCTCTCAGTTTCATTGCTCCATCGGTACCACCAAGCAAGATAAAGTTAAGAGATAAATGAGAGATAATTCTCCAATTCATTCCTCTTAATGTCATTGCCGGCAACATTTTTGATGGGCGGTTCAGCGCTGTTACTCGCAGGTGAGCAATATCTATATCACAATCAAAGTCACCATCAGGGGCACCATTATTAATTGATGATGGAATATCGCCATTTGTACATATTGCATCAATTGAAAGGACATCTCCTGTCATAATACGTGACTGTTCTCCACCATCATCGCTCAGACGAACATATACATTTTCCTCAGAGTTTCTTTTTTCAGAAGACATGCGATAACGTGAACTATACCAGAATATATTGCATGATTGTTGAGTTACAGAATGTTCAAGTCCAAACAAATTTCTCAATGAGAACTGCTTGACTAAAGCATCTTCATATCTATGCAATGTTACTTTATTTATATCCCAGATTAAGACATCATCACGGGAATATAAATCTGCATTTACCTGATACTCATCTTGACTGTCCGATAATCGTAATGGTTCTGTTTTTTTTTCGAAGAGATTAACAACGGGAGAACAGTTTACTCTAAAGAGTTCTTCAGAAACATTCTTTTCTATCTTTTCAGGTTCATACTTCCCGGCACTGCTTTTTAATGTTATTACGATTCTGACAGAATCCCCTGAGTATAACTCAACACCGGAGTCAAATTTTATATCAATAAAGTTAAATCGTTCTGTAAACGAAAAATAGTCCAGCGTTAGATTATGTATGTAAGAAACATTTCCCGTCCGTGGTAGTGTTACTTCACTCTCATCAAATCCGGCACCAGATATATTAGTTTTGATACCATATAACACATCATTATTTTTCCGTAAAACGATATTATCGACTTCGTCACACAATAATGTATATATTATACCTGTAACCATTGTTGGGCCATTTAGATAAAATCTAATAGAATTAAGCGAACAATCGATTCCATCAAAGAAGTTTAAGTTTAACTCTACTTTCCATACGGAAGATAAATTATCATAGTGAATCTTTGCTTCGTTAATCGTTGCCGGTACGATTGTCAGAGGATATACAGTCCGAAACTGGCAGATGGTTCTAGAATTATGTTTAGAATATATCGAAGTTCCAGCAGGAATTTTATGAATGGACGTTATTCCACTGGAAATTTTATCTGGTTCAAATGAAACAATACATGATGAAGGATAGTGGTGTAAAAACTGTGGAGCAAGATTACGGAGCAATGCTTCCATTAGCTCAGGTAAATCTTCATCTAATCTCTGATGAATTCTAGAGCTTAAAAATGCAAAGGATTCCGTTAATCTCTGAATATGTGGATCCTCGGATATACCCTGATTATATCCAAGGCGGCGGGCTATCTTGGGATATCTTCTGGAAAATTCGACCCCATGTCTTTTTAGAAAAAGAAGTTCCTTCTGATAATATAATAATAGTTTATTCATCCAATGAAATCTCTCCTGAATTTTTATTCCATTTAATGCGGAATTTTACCTTGTCCATAAAAAACAGGGCGGTAATTGAAAAATGAGAATAATTACAATCACTGAAAAGATGATCAATAATAGGATTCTTCAACCGAGGCTCATAACGTTGTAGCATAATCAACAGTCTTGAGGATATCTCACCATTAACAATGTCACTATGCTCTACAGCAGTATATATTGATGGCTTTATACCATAATTCAGAACAGAACCGTTAACTAAAGGAAGTTCATCTGTTTCAAGATATGAAGGACGGGACGATAATAACATGCCAAGCTCATACTTAAGATCATCTGAAGGAGTAAAGTCCATATTATCTTCCGATGAGCCTGGATTATCATCGCGTAAAAACTGGAGGAACGAATGCATTCAGTTTTTATACAAGTATCTGTTTTTGTAAACTATACGTTATTGGTCCTAATTTTTCTGTACTCTTACCATCAGGCGATGGAATATTCATCTCTATTGTAACTGAATCCTCCGGACTAAATGATAATTCAAGACATAGTTCAGAGTTCTCATTATGAGTTAACAATATATCATATAAGCGACAACCGTCATAAGTAACTTTAAAGGATGAATAGTCACTACCTGACTTAGTGGACTCCCTGCGTGAAACTTCTATTTTAACTGATTTCTCTCCTCTTTTAAAAAAACTCTCTATAACCTCTTGTATTTGTTTAGTAACTTTAAGCTTCAGATTACACACATCAAAAAGAGCACCATCAATACCTGCAAAAGCGCGAAATGCGTGAGGACAATATGCATCAAAGTAGTCATCACGGTTATTAACTTTTGAGTTTCCCTTTATTATCTTGTCATCTATTGTTATTTTAACAAATTCGCTGCTTCGCTCATAATCAATACTAGCCATAACTACTCCTATAATAAAATCTTAGCCTACACTTGATGGTAAGTCAGCAACAAGACGCAATGACATACTTAAACCCTCAAGCTGAAAATGAGGTTTAATCCATGCAATTGCACGATATGAACCTGGACTTCCAGGAACTTCAACAACTTCGATGTACGCTTCACGTAATGGATAACGTGCCTTTGTTTCTTGTCCGGCATTATCTGATGCCACAACATATTGCATGATCCAGTTTTGCAGATATGTCTGACATTCTGTCTTTGATATAAAACTTCCCACTTTGTCACGAACAATCACTTTCAGGTAATGTGCGAACCGTGATGTTGCTAATATATACTGGAGTTGGCTGGATAATTTTGCATTTGCATTAGCCTGATCAGTATTGTATAGCCGAGGTTTGTTCACCGACTGAACGGCAAAGAATGCTGCAAAATCAGTACCCTTACAGTAAACTAGTGGAATAAATCCGAGTTCTGATAGTTCTTTTTCCCTCCGGTCTGAGATAGCAACCTCAGTCGGACATTGTAAAAGTCGCTCACCTGTATGGGATACATAATTATAGGCCGGCAATGATTTAACTAAACCACCACCTTCAACACCACGAATTGCTGCGCACCAGCCATACTCCTCAAAAGCATCCACTATCCGGCAGGCAAGTTCAAAAGCTGTATTTACCCACAAATAGTCTTTTCCTGAGTTGTCTTCACTAATGTGCTCTTCAAAATTAAATGTCTCAGCAGGTACATTCTTCATACCATATGGGACACGCCCCAGGGACTGTGGCAAAGTCAGTCCAACATAACGACTGTCTTCTGTCTGTCTGAAACTACGCCACCGGGCATAATCCGTTGTTTCAAATAATTTTGCCAGATCACGCGGGTAGGGTAGTTCGCTAAATGAATTCATGGACAGCATCCCAGGAGCAATAGCACTCAAAAAAGGGGCATGAGCACTGGAAGCAACATGGGAAATATGCTCTAGCAAATCAATATCCTGAGGTGTATTATCGAAATAGAAGTCACCCACAAAAGCAGAATACGGTGTTCCCCCAAAAGTTCCATACTCGCTTTCATAGATATTTTTAAATAATACAGACTGGTCAAAATCTGAGGATGATTTAAAATCTCTGAGTAACTCGTTTTTTGTACAATGTAACACCGTATATTTTACATTTTCAGTAACGCTGGCCTGAACCAGTTTATAAAGTCCCGTCCATGCTGATTCTATTTTCTGAAACTGAGTTGCATGCATAATTAGACTAAGCTGCTCAGACATTAACTTATCAATATCAGCAATTCGCTTTTCAATACTACCGATTAAATCACTGTTAATGACTAGAGAACCACTGGCAACTTCAGCAAGGAAATTATTAATCTGCAATTTGAATCTTTTTTTTTCAGAGTCTTGTCTTACTGCTCTGGTGTTAATTATAATTTCTTCAAGGCAATCATCTGTAGCATACTGTGTTTCATTCTGCCTTATTGTTGATGCAATTGTCATGCTCATTCCTTTCTTTCATAATTTTCAGAATTGTCATTAGTATTCGCCAGTAATTCCTGTAGTTTTTCCTTCAGTTTTTCGTTACTTGCAGCCCGATTTCGAAGGTCACACAGTTGAGACCTCAATTCCGATAAATTTTTAAGACAATCTACCTGTTGAATCACATTGTCAGGAGAAAAATCGTCTTTACACTTAAACACAAGCTCTACATTCAACTGTCCCTCATTGCCCGGAATAACACTGTTAACCATAAAATGAGCTTTCGGACTCATTGACGTCATCACTTCATCAAAATTGTCTTTGTCTATTCTAATAAATTTTCGTTCCCTCAATGGTTTTTCTGATGAAGAGTACTCACCCAAAACTCCGATGACCAAGGGTAACTCTTTCGCTGTTTCGGCATCTCCGGTTTCAACATCGTACGTTATCTGTACGCGTGGAGGGCGAGTTTTATCAAGTTTATGTTGTGTATTACTCATTTTTCTGTCCTACAAACAGCTTTTAAGTTCTTTTATTATTAAGAACAGATATAATCTATCACCATAATATTGATGAACATAGTATAATTATATGGACTAAATACCATGGCTACCGCACAGATGTTTTCAAAAGTGAAAACATCTGATATAAATTTATATCTTTGACAAAAGATTATGCCAATCTCCTGCTTATTCTTGCTTCTATAAAGATACAATAAAGGAAAGTGACTATGTGATATATTTTTATTAATTAATGATGCTAGTAAAAGTTACTATTTCCATACCTGTCAAAAGATATGATGAAATATCTGATCAATGAATTCAATCTTGTCTGATTGCCATGGAAGTCTGCTCATCCGCTCATCATTTCGCCGATTATTCAGCTGCTATGGTCATGAGGTAAAACTACAATGTAATTGTTGTTGCCATGGTGGCAACAAGAGCAAGGAGCATGTGGTCAATGTTATCACACAATACTGAAGATCAACCTCGGCAGCTCGCCTGACACAAGGTCATTCAATCTGACGAGGTGCTGAAAAAAGTTAATGTCCTGGTAGGTGCTGGTGACTTCAGAAGATGGTAAAGCAGGTAAGACCGCAGGCAGGATACACCGAGAGGTAACAAGGGCAAGTTAGCCCGTAGAGGATGATTGGTACCTGCCTGGCGGATTTCATCATGGTTCGGGATAAAAAATCCCATCAGAAACCGGATATCTCGCTGCACCTGCCCATTTTATTACCTAACTGAAGAAAGAACAGGATCGTTCATATATGCTGCCACCTCCATCTTCCATGAACACCGGGGATGTTATGGGGACCGGCGGATCCACTGTAAACTTCAGAAAAGAGGTCTTAAGTTCAGTGGCAAAACGGTGCGAAAACTGATGCAGCAGCTCGGCCTGAAGTCTCCTGTGCGCCTGAAGAAATACCGCTCTTACCGGGGAAATATGGGACTCGCTGCAATGATAATCCTTTGAATAAAACAGGAAACACACAAAAACTTAATGTTAAGGATCAGTAAAAATACAAAACAATATTGAACATGATTACGTTAATAAAGATATCAACTAAATGAATGCCCACCTATATTTAACACTTTAACTATTCGTTCTCTTTCATGAATAGTGAAAAAAACTCTGTGTTCAACACTCAGTCTGATGCTAAATAGTTCAATACATTTTTTTTGTCTGACTTGTTTAAAACTAAACTGACTGCCAATCATATGTGCAGCATCTCTAGGGTGATGGCCAGCAAGAACTGTACGTCTCCACAAATAATAGTTTCTCATTGCAGATGCATTTACTGGTATATGTTTTCTTAGTTTATATTTACTTCTTGGTTCAGTTTCATCAAAACTCCATTTGCTTTTAACCCCCTGACCTAATTTTTTTACATTACTCTTATTATAAGAGTGATTTCTCGTTGATATCGTTTTTGAGTTGGAGCTTACAGAGCTTACAGAACTTACAGAGCCAGAATTCAACGACATATATAAATTATGTTTCTCAGAAAAACACTCATCTGCAGAAAAATAATCATCTGCAGAAAAATAATCATCTGCAGAAAAATAATCATCTGCAGAAAAATAATCATCTGCAGATGAATATCCATCCTCTGTGGCGGTAAAATATTCTGAATCTGAAACTATGTTATATATATCAGAATCACTTAATTCGATTAAGTACATTTTTTTCCACTATTAATTGATTTAAGATATGCTGATATCAACAGCATTGATATGAATTTTATATTCACTTAAACGAACAGTCAATAATGAGTGAGCTTAGGCCAATCACTATAAGACAAAAAACTATTCCAACAAACAGAAATAGGATAACCATCTAGATAACACTGAAAATGTATATACTTTTATCCGTTAACTCTTTCATGTTTATATAATTCAGATTTTGCACAACAAATCGTATTTTTAATAAGAACACGGAATAGAATCTTATCTCTTATCAGTTGTTTGCGCAATGTCGTTAAGCAGCGAAATAAATCAGTAAGTTATCTGTTGCAAAAAGCTATTGCCGAACTCATTCAAATGGTAACTGGTTAATGCAATCAGTAACAGTAATAGATCCACGTTAACGTGGACTATGCTTTACTAAAAATAAATGACAATAAATACAGTTGGTTACAAAAGCATAAATGAGCAACGTAAACGGATTAATGTAAACCGTTACGATATTATTGCCCGGGATTCTCGCGTTTTACATGCGCGTGAAATACAACGAATGGAGTCCGAACGCCGTCATGCCACGCTGGTAACCTTTGTTATTGAAAAGCAGGCAGCAATTACAGATCTGGCAATTGATATGTTCTGCAAATTGATTGGCAGCACGAGGCGCAGAGCAGAGATAAGCCAGAAAGAGCGTCGTCTGAAAGCTGCTGAAGTATTTGATGTCGTAGCTCAGGATCATATTAGGCTGGGATAGGCTCTCCTGGCAGCACGTGACGGTAATGCTGATATTGAATCTGTAATAACAGCATCACTCGGCTGGGAAGGTTTGATTGCCAGTATGGAGGCTGCAGCTTCGATGGCATCTTCCCATCACTGTTCTGAACTGAATGAACTTATCGGACGACAAAAATCATTACGTAAGCTTGGACGACTCATTTTCAGTGCTTTTCTTTCAGAGCTTTTCGCCAGGATGATAGTGTTTTGTTAGCGATCGGGTATTTTCAGGCGTTCTATCATGGTCGAAAATTACCCAAACAAATTCCGCTCGATTTTATGTCCCATAAATGGCGACAGCGTATCAGCCATGGAGGATAAAATACCGATTTGCAGGCGTGGGAAGTCGCCGTATTCGTTCATTTGCGGGAATGCCTGAAAACAGGTGACATATGGGTTTATGGTAGCCAGGCCTGGCGTAGTTTTGAGGACTACCTTCTTCCGCGCCATGTTTTCGAGCAGATGCGGGCAAAATCCCGGATGGGACTTGCCATTCCGGATAACTTTACTGAATGGCGGATTGAGCGAACCGCCACACTCAACGCAAAACTGAAAGCGCTAGCAAAAGCTGCTTCGGAGAATGCCATACCCGATGCAGAACTTTCCAACAGAGGGTTGTCTGTGTTTCCAATTCGCGAAGAATAGAGCGACAAAATTAAGGCTCTCAGCCGTAAACTCTACATGCTGGTACCACGCATCAGAATTACCAGTTTGCTGGCAGAAGTTCATAGCTGGACCAGTTTTCTTGATTGCTTCACCCATTATCGCACTGGGGAACAGGCAGAAGATGAAGCTGCACTTATGGCTGCGATCCTCGCCGATGCGACGAAGGCGGGAGCAGAACGGATGGCGCAGAGTTCCAGGGATAATGAGATGGACGCTCCAGATTTTACGGTATCAAAGTACCAGACTGGATCGTTGTAATACATCCTGAAAAATGAGGAGCGTCCACATGAAAGTATCAACTCTTGGTATCGACCTGGCAAAGTGACGTTTTTCAGCTTCATGGTGTCGATCACGAAGGCCATACTATTTTGCGTAAAAAGCTCACACGGGCAAGAACATTGACGAGCGATTATTATCGCATCTTTCGCCATTGGGCAGGGAGCACATCAATCTTACCGGTGACTACATCTGGCACCAGAACAAGCAGGTTGAGCAAGGCAAGTTCCGACCGTTACGAATGCCTGGTGAGGCTTGGCATACGATTTTTTCCGTTTCGTGAGCTGCCCCCTAAAACCGCCGAAACCCGGCGTAAGCCGGTACTGATTGATAGATTTCACCTTACCCATTCCGGCCCTGCTAAGCCATACCCGCTTTCAGCCATGACAGAGCTTCTGTGCGCGGTCGGAGTGGTCCCGACGAGGGTTTACCCGAAGTCGGGGCGTATCTGGGCTCCGTTTAGGAAACGGAAATTATTGTACGTTAGGAGCATTTTTTAACCGATGTGGATAAGTAACTGATTGATTCATCGTGATCAGCTATCGCTTTTAGGTTATTGCTTTTCTCTTATCGCATTTAAGTTATCTCATGTCTCTAAAGGTCTGCTAAACACCATATAGCATTGGAGTACACCCGACCGCGATAACGCAACCGGACAATATTGTTCGTTTCCCAAACCGATCCCTAGTAAAACCAGGCGTTCCGCCGCCTGTAGCCTACCGAAGCATGCGGAGCGGGCAACTGTTCGGTATGGCGAACCTGCCACGCTCACTCTTCATCCGGGACTGCAGGCCCATCGTCCATACTATCACGGGGCGGATGCCCCAGGTGTATGTAAAAAACATTAGTAATCAATACGTTATATGCGATATCGCTCACACTTATGGCTGTCTTGCTTGCAACATATTGATACAGATCACAGATACATTAATTATACACCTTTCAACCTTGAACTTATGGATACATCCTATATATAAAGGCAAATGATAAATATAATCATTCGCATACTCATAAAGGTTCTCACATGTAGCCACGGATTAGCCAACAGCCATTTATTCTTTCGGCCCTGACATTATGCGTTTCAGGTGCTGTTTCAGCAGCCACGACAACTACAGCACAACATCATAAAATATCGGATGACGACACGTTAATCGTCACCGCTAACCGCTCAGAAAGTAGCCTTTGGGAAAGCCCGGCCACGATTCAGGTTATCGACCGCCAAGCCATACAGAATTCCATCAGCGTGTCGATTGCGGACGATCTACAGGACATTCCCGGCGTTGAGGTTACTGATAACTCTCTGGCAGGACGCAAACAGATCCGCATTCGCGGCGAAGCCTCTTCACGCGTATTAATTTTGATTGACGGCCAAGTCGTCAGCTATCAGCGCGCCGGGCAAAACTACGGTGCCGGTTTGCTCATTGATGAATCGTCGCTTGAGCGTATTGAAATCGTTAAAGGCCCCTACTCGGTGCTCTATGGCTCGCAGGCCATTGGCGGCGTGGTGAACTTTATTACGAAAAAAGGCGGCGATAACCCGTTCGGCGGAAGCGTCAAAGCCGTTTACAACTCCGCGACCGCAGGCTGGGAGGAGTCGGCTGTCGCCTGGGGCAGCATCGGCAACTTCGACTACCGCATTAACGGCAGTTATTCCGATCAGGGCAACCGCGACACGCCTGACGGCAGATTGTCCAACACCAATTTCCGCAACAACAGTCAGGGCATCTGGCTTGGCTACAATCTCGATCGCCATAAATTTGGACTATCACTCGATCGCTATAAAACGTCTACCCAAACCTGGATTAGCGATGCGGATAACCAGTATGACGAATTCAGCGTCCGTATTCCGAAACTGGAACGCGAAAAGGTCGGCGTTTTCTATGACTATGATGCCGATAGCGATTACCTGAAAAAAATCCACCTCGACGCTTACAGCCAAACCATTGAGCGTAAATTTGAGAATCGGGTAAAAACCACCCAGGTAATCCCAAGCCCGATGATTCAGGCGCTGACAGTCAGCAATCAGAGCAACACCAATGATAAACAGTACACGCAGGGGGTGACGTTACAGAGCAACTTCTCACTGCCAGCGAACAACGAACTGGTTATCGGGACGCAGTATCAGCACGACAAGGTGAAGCAGGACACCAAGAGCAGTACGCGTCAGACAGCGGCAACCGGCGTCTTCGATATCCAGACCAATACCCTGTCGCATGTTGAGGCTGAACAAGGTAACGCCTCAATATTTGCGCAAAACGACTGGCGTTTTGCCGATGACTGGACCTGGACCCTCGGCGCACGTCAGTACTGGCTCTCTTCTAAACTGAACCGTAGTCTGAGCGGCACAACCTGGCAGTCATCCGGTGGAAATTCAGCGCATGACGATGAGTTAGTCACCTCAACCAGCCTGCGTTACTCCGGTTTTGATAATCTTGAGCTACGCGCAGCCTATGCTCAGGGATATGTCTTCCCGACGCTGGTTCAGTTGTTTATGCAAACGTCTGCGGGCGGCAGAATCACCTATGGCAATCCTGACCTGAAGGCTGAGCACTCCAATAACTATGAACTGGGTGCGCGTTACAAAGGCAATATGTGGCTGATTGACGGGGCGATTTACTACTCCGAAGCCCAAGACTATATCGCCAGTCTCGCCTGTTCAGGGCAAGTGATTTGTAATGGCAGCAGCACCTCATCCTACTACTACGACAACATTGACCGCGCCAAAACCTGGGGGATGGAACTGACGGCGGAATACAACGCCTGGGCCGTATCGCCTTATCTGAGCGGCAACCTGATTCGTCGTCAGTATGAAGGAGACGTGCAGAAAACCTGGGATACCGGCGAACCGATGCTGACAGGCCGCGCAGGTCTGAAACACACGCTGCTGCTTAATGCCGCGAATATCACTTCCGATCTCTTCATCCGTGCGGCATCCAGCGCCAAAGACAACACGGGAGAGACTGAAATTCGCTATCCGGACTGGGCGACGCTTAACCTCGCCTTTAATACTGAGTTTGGTTCGCAGGATCAGTATCAGGTCAATCTGGCGCTGAACAACCTGACCGATAAACGTTACCAGACCGCTCATGAATCTATTCCAGCGGCGGGCTTTAATGCAGCGGTTGGTTTTGCATGGAATTTCTGACGATGAGGAGACTTGTCATTGGATTGCTGGCGCTGGTTAGCCCCTTCAGCGTGTATGCGGCCGAACGACTGGTGGTGGCGGGCGGTTCTCAGGAAAACTTGCCAGTTCCCCCAAACAAAATGGGTTGGCTAAAGCTCTGAGAGAGATGGGTCATATAGAACGAACTTTGTTTATGCTGGACTGGTTCCGGGATCCGGCATTGTGGCGACGTGTCCAGGCAGGGCTGAACAAAGGAGAAGCCCGTAATGCTCTGGCCCGTGCTGTATTCATGCAGCGATTGGGAGAGGTTAGAGATCGGAAGCCGGAAAATCAAAGTTATTGCGCCAGTGGATTGACTTTATTGACGGCGGCTATTTCCTTGTGGAATACAGTTTACATGGAAAGAGCGGTTGGTGCTCTGAAGCGTAAGGGCATGAAAATTAATACTCAACTATTATCGCATTTATCACCAGTAGGTTGTGAACATATCAATCTGGCAGGCGATTATATCTGGAAAAACAACCTTAACGTACAATAATTTTCGATATCCAAACTGCCCCCTTTTATGAATAAACGCTTCATGTCAAACCACCAGAGAATAATTCAGAACAACATCCCCCCGGATGTTAACATGCGTTTTTTGCACAGATAATAAATATTTTTTATTAAGAATGCTATATAATGTACTCCTGAGTTAACCGGAGAGCCCTGCATGAAAGGAAATTAGACTAGCCCCCAGAATCTCCAGACAACCAATATCACTTAAATAAGTGATAGTCTTAATACTAGTTTTTAGACTAGTCATTGGAGAACAGATGATTGATGTCTTAGGACCGGAGAAACGCAGACGGCGTACTACACAGGAAAAGATCGCTATTGTTCAGCAGAGCTTTGAACCGGGAATGACGGTCTCTCTTGTTGCCCGGCAACACGGTGTGGCAGCCAGCCAGTTATTTCTCTGGCGCAAGCAATAATTATTTTCTATATCTAAATTACCGTTTAATCTAACCATGTTGGTTAACTTTGTTATAACACCATGGCAACAATTGTCTTTTTTTTATCGGATTGTTCAATCTTCATATGAAATAATAAAATTATTATATCAAGAAGTGAAAAATGTACTATATATTTATAAGGGAAAAGCTTCTTATATTTCATAGTCATTTAAATTACCATAAGTATGATATCAAGGCAGGATGTCATGTTAAATACAACAATATATAAAGATAATGATTTTATAATAAATCGTGTAAAAAATTATCATGCAGTGCTATTAGTAACAAAGCGCTGTGAAATGACATTGTTTGATGATAATGGCAGTATTTGTATCCCATCCCATACGATAGCTCTGTTAGAGAAAGGAATGTTGTTTAATCTGAAACTAATAATAAATGGAGAGGGGGGATCATATGACACATTTCTTATTGAAGATAAAATTATAGCGAAAGTTTTAAAGGTCTTTGAAACTACTTGTGCTACAGATAAACGAACTTTTCCTGTGTTAACTAGGAAAATCGAAAATAGAGTTTTTGTAATAGATACATGCGAACTTGAAGATTCTTATTTTTATAAAATTATAGAGTCAAAAGAAGATGAGACTTTGTTGGTCTTTAAGTTAGCCTATCTGTTATCCAAGATGAGTAATAGAGAAGACTTGCTATTTTCATTATCAGTATCTGCATCAAGATCTTTCAGCGATAAAGTTAGGGAGATAGTCGAAAATAAATTAGAGAAAAAATGGAAAATATCAGACATTGCAGAAGCATTTCATTGTTCAGAAATAACAGTTAGGAAAAAGCTAGAAAAAGAAATGATGACATTTAATCAAATAATGCTTGATATAAGGATGAATCATGCTTCAAAACTAATATTAAGCACAGATTGTAATGTAAACTCTGTTTCGAGTGCTATAGGAATAGCAAGCACGTCTTATTTTATAAAACTATTCAAATGTTATTATGGGGTAACACCGAAGCAATATTATTTAACACTAAAAAGATAGTTTTTTAAATGTTTTTTGTAGGGGTGAACGTTAGCATTAATATAAAACGGATTATATATTGAAATATGAAAGATAATGGTTTGTTAATAAGGTAATAATGGATGTCACATCCATTAATAGTGAATAAATCATTATAACTCATTTTAGCTATGCTGGCTCAATAACTATGTTTAGACAGTAACTATAGAATACATTAATTACACATTTATTCGACGCTGGGTCTTTTAAGATTTAGCGGGTCAAAACAGCGTTCCATGCCGGACTGATGATTTACATACTTAGAGTCACATACCAAAGTAAAACTATGGATGTATGCAAGCCTGCATCGTCAGGAGGTTAAATTTCAGACCTGCCAGTTACCGCGTAAATGGCTTGATATATGACTAATTTATTTGCACAGGATTTTTACGACAACGCTCTGAACCAGCAGTTGACGGGATATATAGTTGAGCTCATTACAGATAAAGCTTTTCTGTATCTCTGGCGGTGGTCATTGACCAGTAATCGTTATTGGTTGTTCTATATTATCCCGTATGACGGTACAACGTTTTTAACAACTGGCGCTGTCACAACATAAGCCACCCCAAAATATTATATGAGTAACAATAGTCTATATAGGAGCGTAAATTACCTACTATCAAATACTTACTCCAATAGCATTTCTGTCTATTCTATTTCAATTCTTTAATAGAAAAATAAGGTTAGATAATATATGACTCCCTCCCCCTATCCAAGGAATAACTTTAATACAGAGCTAAGTCAATCATGTATGAATGGAGAACACTTTTCACTTTTTATTGAAATATCACCAATCAGAAGTAAAAAAACCATCATGGCTCTTAAGGAGTATTTGGTTGATGGTTATTCAAAACAAGAAAGTTGTGAAAGGAACAATGTTTCCATTAGTTATTTTTGCCTATGCCTAAAAAAACTAAACTATACACACAGTATTGTTAGTGCTCTTAAATATTTCTACCGTGAGTAAACTGTAACTGAAGTCTTGATTCTTACGCTTAGACACTGCTAAGCCGTTATGGCATAGCTGATAATTTATATTGCACTATGTCAGCTACTGTAAGATAATATAAGCTATTTTAAAGAAAACTCTATCATTCATAATTTTGTTTAATGATAGGTTTTGTTATTAATATAAAAGAACATGCTCATTCATTAAAATAAAAACAAGATGTTCTTTTATTATTTTCATTTCCTATAGGGTTAGTCCTTGATTCATTTTCAGTATCTTCTAACTCATTCATTTGCCGATTACTTTAATTCACAGTCTTGTTTTTTATCCTGCCTATTGGAGATAAAAGTGGTATCGATGGATGCCGAGTGTGTTGCACATGCAGTATTCTCAGGAATAAAAACTGTCACTTCCAAAACACGCGATATATGATTGAATCTCTGTGGGGGGATAAAAACTTGCCTTTTTCCGCAGTCTGAAAACAGGATGGGGGCGACGGATGGTTACGCAGGCAAGGGCGAGGTTCGGAAATAAATCAGAGATTATATTCTGAATTATTACAATAGCACCAGACCTCACCATTACAACGGTAGTTTGACGCTGGAAGGATCAGAAAACAGATACCGTTTTTACTGAGGAGATTCAATGAACCGCGCAATAATATTATCCGAGCCCTGTTTCCTAATCACTACGCCGGTATTTGGTTAGCCAAGTCAAGTTCATCTTGCCATCACTATTTTTCCATACCGCATTACTATCTAATACAGTCGCCCGAGCGGCCTTCTAATTTGAGGGTTTCGAGCCCTGAAGAGGCATATCCCATCGTTTTACAGATATTGCAGAAATTGGTACGCAATATGCTGCTTCTTCCTGGAGTTTCTTCCTGGTATTTGTATCGAAGTCTACATTAAGCAGGTCGAACTTCCAGCTTTCCCGATAAAACCTTATAATATCCTTGGGACAAAGGAGAATAAACTGGTTTGTCGTAAACATAGAAACAGCCTGCACAGAGTAATATTCTCCCGGTTTTATATTTTTTTTACCCCATACTGCATTGGAAAAAAACTCCTCCGGATATTCACTTGTTTTAATAATGTAGCTATGTATTTTGAAGTCACTTATACCTGAGAGCTTAATAACTGAATGGGTAAAAATTACTGGTAATACGGTTATTTGAGTCGATATAACTAATAATATCATCAAGGATGCGACAAATGCAGAACCAATTCTTTTAGAAAGTTTATGCTGTGGATTCATTTTTAGATAAATGAGGCCGGGAAGTATTGTCAGAATAAAAATAAAATATGACATGAAAGCCAGTTCAGCTATCACTTTGAAATTAATACTCTTATCTGAAGTTTCAATATTCCTAAAAACCATCTCCAGTGGAATTACCTGAAGATGTACCAGTAAAGCAATAGACAACGGAATGACAAGATAGATCTGAACACGTCTCAACAGTTTCATTCTATTATTTTTAAACGATAAGTCATATTCAAGATACCTCGTGTTTATTATGACTGAAATAACAACCATTAGTACTCCTATACTTAAAATAGATAACCAGCCAGAGTTATCTTTAACACTCTGGTCAAAATCAAATGCACAGTATAACACGTATATAAAGGCCATGGGGAAGAGGCCAGATAACATCATTACAGATAAAAAATTACCCTGAATCTTATTGTAAGCAGGAAGATTTTTTATATCATAAGGAATAACCATTGGTATAAAAAAAGATGTTATGAAAAAAATAAAAATAATCATAATCAATGATAGAATAGTTGCACAACAAACCAATACCAAGATGCTTTTAATATTCATCACATCAAAGAAAATATCCAGTCGGTCCAGACGATTAAAATATCCCCAGAGAACTATCAACGCAATTCCTGATATAATACTTGATGGTGTTAATACTGAAACTATTAGCGTCTTCCACTTCTGATTCATTTTAACTTCCTGGTTTTGCTATAAAGAGAGCATAAAAAAGACTGAATAAGTTATTACACTTCATTGTTTGACTCCTCGCAGTAACCTTTCAGGAAGGTTGTCGGATATTTTTGATAAATTATGTCATAAACATATTATTGTAAGTAACGATTTCACTAAATTTATTTGATCGTTGTCATAATATTTTTAATCTGAATATAGAAGATGATTGTGTCATATGCAGTATGATATAAAACGTTAAAAGTGACTGAATAGATAACAGTTCATGCATGAACAAGACCATAGCATAATAAAATATGCTTATTATGCATAACCTTATGTTGTGACTAAGCCGCCTTAAAACTGAGAAGTAGCTAAGAATATGGCGTCAGACACCTTCAGTTGTCGTAGAAGGTTATCTGCAGGATTTTTCTCCGTATCTGCCTGTTCCTGGCATTACCCCATTTCTCCCAAAAACGGTAAACCAGCTCTCAGTCCGCACCATGACTGGCTTAAGACGGGATCCCTGCGGCAAAATGCGCCTTTACGTATTTGGTTTTACACGCAGTAATGCGTGATAATCAAACAAAAGGATCCGCGCGCTGCGATTTATTGTCGTGGAAGGATCCGGGCGTTCAGGTCAGAATACCTGTATCCATAAACAGTGCGTGTGCTACGTGAAAAATAACTCATGAACAATGTCATTCCCCTGCAGAATTCACCAGAACGCGTCTCCCTGTTACCCATTGCGCCGGGGGTGGATTTTGCAACAGCGCTCTCCCTGAGAAGAATGGCCACTTCCACGGGGGCCACACCGGCCTATCTGCTGGCCCCGGAAGTGAGTGCCCTTCTTTTCTATATGCCGGATCAGCGTCACCATATGCTGTTCGCCACCCTCTGGAATACCGGAATGCGTATTGGCGAAGCCCGGATGCTGACGCCGGAATCATTTGACCTGGATGGTGCAAGACCGTTTGTGCGGATCCTGTCCGAAAAAGTGCGTGCGCGACGCGGACGCCCGCCAAAAGATGAAGTGCGCCTGGTTCCGCTGACAGATATAAGCTATGTCAGGCAGATGGAAAGCTGGATGATCACTACCCGGCCCCGTCGTCGTGAACCATTATGGGCCGTGACCGACGAAACCATGCGCAACTGGCTGAAGCAGGCTGTCAGACGGGCCGAAGCTGACGGGGTACACTTTTCGATTCCGGTCACACCACACACCTTCCGGCACAGCTATATCATGCACATGCTCTATCACCGCCAGCCCCGGAAAGTCATCCAGGCACTGGCTGGTCACAGGGATCCACGTTCTATGGAGGTTTATACCAGAGTGTTTGCACTGGATATGGCTGCCACGCTGGCAGTGCCTTTCACAGGTGACGGGCGGGATGCTGCGGAGATCCTGCGTACACTGCCCCCCCTGAAGTGACGGCATACGCGCTTCCTTATATAAGCGGAGGTAAGCAGAACAGGCATAACATAAGCTGCAGCAGGTAGATAAACAGTAGTGAAGTGGTCAACAAAAACTGGCCACCGAGTTAGAGTTTTTCCAGTATCGATTTTCCGATTCGTTTGGGGGTAACCCACCATTATATTCGTGCGGTCTTAGTGCGCTGTAATATCCAACGATATAGTCCGTTATGGCGTGAGCTGCCTCGCTGAAGCTTACGTAACCCACCACCGGCATCCATTCGTTCTTCAGACTCCTGAAGAAGCGTTCCATTGGGCTGTTATCCCAGCAGTTTCCGCGCCGGCTCATACTCTGTCTGATCTGGTATCGCCACAATAACTGCCGGAACTGCCTGCTCGTATAATGACTGCCCTGATCGCTGTGGAACATCACCCCGCCGGGCTTACCACGGGTTTCCCATGCCATTTCCAGCGCTTTCATGGTGAGCCTGCTGTCCGGCGAGAACGACATGGCCCAGCCACTGGTTTTCTTGCGAACAGGTCGAGAACAACGGTGTCAGCGCCAGTGATATAAGACGGTAATTCACCATTTGGATTGTCCGCTCCACC
>OASY01000260.1_pt1 | contig 41810 bp, 37 predicted proteins | sample 1501231 | NCBI WGS metagenome assembly OASY01 (sample SAMEA2579917, study PRJEB22360) | human gut metagenome | biome: human gut; feature: human-associated habitat; material: faeces | place: Denmark | collected 2008/2010 | reverse complement strand
TTCCGGCAGTGCAGGGAGTACAGTTCTGTTCCAAGCTGTTTGATTGTGAACGGTACTCAAAAGCAAAAAAACATACTGCGGAGCAGAGGAAACAGTTCCGTTTTGAAAAAGAAAAGCCGATACTGGATACATTCTGGAATTGGCTGGATCAACAACGTCCAAACAAGGGAACTCGTTTGGCGAAAGCGGTGAACTATGCCCAAAATCGGAAAGACACTTTAATGACCTATCTGGAAGACGGTCACTGCAGTCTTTCTAATAATCTCAGTGAGAATGCAATCCGACCATTTACAGTTGGTAGAAAAAACTGGCTGTTCAGTGCCAGTCCTAAGGGAGCCACTGCCAGTTCCATTGTGTATACTATGGTTGAGATGGCAAAAGCAAATGATCTGAACACTTATAAATATCTGGCATATCTATTGTCACAACGGCCAAATGATAAAATGTCAGATGAACAGTTGGAACAACTCGCCCCATGGAGCGAGACTGTGAAAGCTAACTGTCAAAACTAAAATAGAGGAAAACGCTTGCATCTATCATTTTGGTGCAAGCGTAATTTACGAGTAACGTAGCAATATTTTGCACTTACGAACTACGCTCTGTATTGCGCAGTTTTTTGAAAAATCTGGGAACCGAAGCGGCATTGACTTGTTTCATATATCATCAGCCCTGGCCAGAACAGCCAAAGCTGATGATATTCGATTGGATTTTCTCCGATATAGATTCTCCCAATGCGTAACTTAGTATCCAAACAAAAAATCATCCAAATCCTGAAGCGCTTCTCTCAATTCTTCATTCATTTCCTGATCAATTGCTTTTTCCAGAAAAATCGCATCACTCTCGTTTCCTTCCGCATACATATCATATGACATCTTAACCAGCTTTTGCAGCCTTCTGCTTTTTGCTGAATTATGAGTCATACAATATTCTTCAATTAGAATTCTTGAATATTCTTGCATAGTAATGATTTCTCCTTACACAGCGAAACGTTTTCTACACTCCTAAAACTTTCTCCACACCATCTTATTCACAACTCCTGTATAGCTCTGAATGATTTTCACAACTTTTGTGGATACATTTTCTTCTACATAATCCGGTACCGGAATTCCGTAATCTCCGTTTTCATTCATTGCCACTGCTGTCTCCACAGCCTGTACCAGGGAATTGCTGTCGATTCCGGCAAGTACAAAGCAGCCTTTATCCAGCGCTTCCGGCCTTTCTGTAGAAGTACGGATGCAAACCGCAGGGAACGGATGACCTACGGATGTAAAGAAACTGCTTTCTTCCGGCAGTGTTCCGCTGTCTGATACTACGGCAAATGCATTCATCTGCAGGCAGTTATAATCGTGGAATCCTAACGGTTCATGCTGAATGACACGTTTATCCAGCTGAAAACCGGATGCTTCCAATCTCTTTCTGCTTCTTGGATGACAGGAATATAAGATCGGCATATCGTACTTCTCTGCAATCTTGTTGATTGCCTCAAAGAGTGATAAGAAGTTCTTCTCTGTATCAATATTTTCTTCACGATGTGCAGAGAGCAAGATATATTTTCCCTTTTCCAATCCCAAACGGGCATGTACATCGGATGCTTCGATTTTTTCCAGATTATCATGCAGCACTTCTGCCATTGGAGAGCCTGTCACATAAGTACGTTCTTTCGGCAATCCGCAGTCCGCAAGATAACGGCGGGCATGTTCTGAATATGCCATATTCACATCTGAAATAATGTCTACAATACGGCGGTTTGTCTCTTCCGGAAGACACTCATCTTTACAACGGTTTCCTGCTTCCATATGGAAAATCGGAATATGAAGACGCTTCGCCCCAATCACGCTCAGACAACTGTTCGTATCACCCAGAACCAGTACTGCGTCCGGTTTTATCTCTGCCATCAATTTATAAGATTCGGAAATAATATTTCCCATGGTCTCTCCGAGATCTGCACCCACTGCATTCAGATACACATCCGGATCATCCAACTCCAGATCATGGAAAAATACACCGTTTAAGTTGTAGTCATAGTTCTGTCCGGTATGCGCCAGAATGGTATCAAAATAGTTCCGGCACTTTTTGATCACTGCTGCCAGGCGGATAATCTCCGGACGAGTCCCTACAATGATCAATAATTTCAGTTTCCCATTATTCTTAAATGTCACTTCTGTTTTCATTCTATTCTCCCTCATAGCGGGTATGCTCGCAATGGAACCACTTCGCCCGCCTCAATTTTTGTTGCTCTTGGAATCCGATTTTCTGCCTTGATCACAGTCCCCGGAGAAATATGTACGCCTTCTTCGATCACACATCCATGGTCTACGATCGAACCGCAATTTATAATACAGCCCGATTGGATCCGACAATCTGTATTTATGATCGCAAGCGGCAATACAACTGTTCCGGCTCCTACTTCTGCAGTTGGACTTACATAAGCTGTGGCATGTATCAATCGCGGAAGTACAATCTGCGCATCGGATAACTTTTTCATCCAATCCAAACGCATTTCATTGTTTCCAAATGCAGGATACATCTCTGTATTCCCATCGGCAAATTTCATATATTCTAAGCATGTTCCCAATATCAAATCTGATGTTTCCTGTCCGTCATCCAGAAAATAAATCTGCTCATATTTTCCAGACTGCCTTGCAATGTCTGCTACGGTTTTTCCGTATCCGCCTGCTCCTAAGATGATCAATCTCATTTTTCTTCCACCTTTTCAAAAAATGTATCCGGATGCTTCGGATCAAACTGCTCGTTTGCCCACATCACAGTTACGAGATTCTCTGTTTCTGACAAATTGATGATATTATGTGTGTATCCCGGAAGCATATGGATCGCCTCGATCTTCTCGCCGGAAACCTCAAATTCGATCACTTCATCCGTTCCGATCTTGCGTTCCTGAATCAGACCATGTCCAGACACTACAATAAAAAATTCCCACTTGCTGTTGTGCCAGTGTTCTCCTTTTGTAATTCCTGGCTTCGAAATATTCACAGAAAACTGTCCACAATTCGCTGTTTTCAACAGCTCTGTAAAGCTTCCTCTGTCATCCACATTCATCTTCAGTGGAAAACTGACCTCCTCTTTTGGCAGATAAGACAAATATGTCGAATACAATTTCTTTGCAAAAGAATTGTGCGGAATTTCCGGCATCAGCAACGACTTCGGCTGATTTTTGAATCCTTCCAGTAAATCTACAATTTCTCCCAATGTTGCTTTGTGGGTAGTCGGAACATAACAATATCTTCCGTCTGCATCCGCCACAGAATCCAATCCCTGATAACTGCAGTGATGTTCTTTTCCTTCCAGAGCATCTAACATCTCTTCTACCAGATCGTCAATATAAAGCAGTTCTAACTCTGTGGATCTGTCATTGACCTGTATCGGAAGATTGTTAGCAATATTGTTACAAAATGTAGCAACTGCACTGTTGTAATTCGGTCTGCACCATTTTCCGAAAAGGTTTGGGAAACGGTATATCAGTACTTTTGCCCCGCATTCTTTGCCATATTCAAAAAACAACTCTTCCCCTGCCAGCTTGCTCTTTCCATAATCAGACTGTCCATAACGTCCGATCAACGTTGCCTGAATGGAACTGGAAAGCATCACCGGACAAGTATTGTGATGCTTTTTCAATGTGTCCAGTAATTTCGATGCAAATCCGAAATTTCCATCCATAAATTCGGACTGCTCTTTTGGCCGGTTCACCCCGGCAAGATTGAAAACAAAGTCTGCTTTCTCACAATATGTATCTAACAAGGATTCCTCTGTATCAATGTCATATTCGAAGATTTCATCGATTGTAAGATCTCTTGTTCTGTTTTTTCCGTCTTTGATACAATATAAGTTGGCTGCAAGGTTTTTGCCGACAAAACCATTGGAGCCGGTTATAAGAACTTTCATGTGTTTACCCCCATTTTTGATCTGCTATCATCTTATTCTCCAAACTTTTTAAATCTTTGCTTCTCTTTTTCACTTTTTTACAAGGTACTCCCGCACAGATTGTCCACTTTGGAATTGAAGTCTTCACAAGACTCATCGCACCAATTGCACTTCCCTTTCCTATCGTAACATTGGGCAAGACTACACTTCCACTTCCTATAATTGAATATTTCTTCAATATCACTTCACCACCATAAGGACAACGATATGGTGCAGAAATCATAGGGTTTGTCAAACTGTGCCCCGAATAGTCATCACTTACTGCATATATTGCACATCTGGAGGATACTGTGGTGAAATCTTTTAGTGTAATTCCATAATCACCTGCCGTTAAGCATGTATACGGAGATATATGAATATAAGAACCCATACTAATCTTGCCACTCAATATACAAAAATCATCAATCCGAACATTATTCCCAATCGTTATTTTTTCTGGACTATAGATTCTTGCATACCTGCTGATTTTCACATTCGTACCATAACTACAAAGTCCCAATTCTTCCAATTCCTTCTGGCTCAAAAAACTGGTCTGCTTGCTAACTTGAACCGGTTCTATTGCAATGTCTTTTTTTAATGGTTTTCTTTTTTGGGATTTACATTTCCTGTATAACCATTCAAAATATTCTCCATAATTAGGATTATCCTGTCTGCGTTCTTTTATCATATCTTGTAATCCTTCATACAATCGTATTACAGCCTGACCAGAAGCACTTTCAAAAACCCATATTGGTAAATATTTTTTCTCTACCATCATCCCCCAAAAGTGAAAAAATGAAATCACATTACTTGCATCTTTATCATTCTTGTCTATTTTTATTCCATCATCAAATTTTCGATATAAATTTTTCCTGGCTTCTGTATATTCTTTTGCATCTCCCTGCTGAAAATATTCCTTTACTGCTCCAAGATTAGAAATCCGAATACTGGCTATCCCTACTAATATACCCGAAATTCCAGACAGAATAGCTACTATATCGACAGTTTCCTTGAGATGCCATCTCTTAAAAACAGTAACAAGTAAAGAAAAACTTCCACCACTTTTTTCCAATATGTAAATAACAATAGAAAGAATTATACAAAGCAAAGATATTGTAACAAATATAATCGATTTATTCTTTTTGTTAATCAAAAGTATCCCTCTTCATCCTACGGTATAACTAAAAATCACCTAATTATCGATTCTCCCACTCTGCTAATTCATCTCTGATATACTGCAGTGTCAACAACTTTTCTTTTACCTGCTCCACATCAAGTAATTCTGTGTTGCTGGAATTGAATTCTGTCAATGTGTTTCTCTCCACATCACCTTCTTTAAAGTACTTGTCATAGTTCAAATCTCTCTTATCACACGGTACCCTGTAGAATTCACCCATATCAATTGCATTTGCACATTCTTCATTTGTGAGCAATGTCTCATACATCTTTTCTCCATGACGAATACCAATCACCTTGATTTCATGTCCAGGTGCAAACAATTCTGTCACGGCTTTTGCCAACACTTCTATCGTACATGCAGGCGCTTTCTGTACCAGAATATCTCCGCTTGTCCCATTTTCAAATGCAAACAGTACCAAATCTACAGCTTCTTCCAAACTCATAATAAATCTTGTCATAGAAGGTTCTGTAATTGTGATTGGATTTCCTGCTTTAATCTGCTCGATCCAAAGAGGAATTACAGATCCACGGGAGCACATAACATTTCCGTAACGAGTACAGCAGATTTTTGTTTTTTCCGAATCTACTGTTCTTGATTTTGCTACGATGACTTTTTCCATCATTGCCTTGCTTGTCCCCATTGCGTTCACCGGATAAGCTGCCTTATCTGTAGAAAGACAGATAACAGATTTTACACCTTCTTCGATTGCTGCAGTTAACACGTTTTCTGTACCGAGTACGTTCGTCTTTACAGCTTCGATCGGGAAGAACTCACAAGATGGAACCTGTTTTAAAGCTGCTGCATGAAAGATATAATCTACCCCATGCATCGCATTCTTTACAGATGCCAGGTCACGAACATCCCCTATAAAGAACTTAATCTTATTTGATGCTTCCGGCATTTTTGCTTGGAACTCATGTCTCATATCATCCTGCTTTTTCTCATCACGTGAGAAAATACGGATTTCTTTGATATCTGTATCTAGGAAGCGGTTTAAGACTGCGTTTCCAAAAGAACCGGTACCACCGGTGATTAATAATGTTCTATTTTTAAAAATGCTCATATTTCTTTTATTCTCCTTTTCTCATTCCTTAATCTTTTTCTTACAATTTTCATTTACCCTGTGCTATTTATAGGTTGCTAATTATTTTAAAATTCACTGGAGCATTATAATATGAAAACGCCTTTCGAAAATAATAAACCCTCTTCTACACAAATAAACTGTGATAACTAGCAAATACTTTGATACTATCCAAAAACATATAAATCTTATATATCATTTTTTTAATTTATTACCGTTTTTTCGTCTTCCATTATATGTTTTCCATACATAGCTTCATATTTAGGCATACACCAAGCAGCAAGCTTTTTAGCCTGTTTAAAGAAAAACAACATCCAGTCACGACTGCTTTCGTTAATGCTTTCTTTATAAAGTGCCCACCCCACATAATACCAATTGTGAATTGCAGAATATGCCATCCAATGAAGATATTCTTTTTTCGTTGCAGGTCTCCCGAAATATGCTTCTAGAATATCCATAATCCTTGGGTCATCTACTTCATATTCAAATCCTGCTATAACCCGACCGAAATCATATGCTGGATCATTATATCCTGCAAATTCCCAATCAATAATATCCAAGGTTGTATCCGTAAGAAGTATATTATCAATATTAATATCATTATGACACATTGTATGTTTTATCCCATCCATATCTGCGTATTTTTGAAGCTTGCGCATAACCGTCCACTCTTTTTCAAATATCTTAAACAAATCGCCCTTCATTTTTGAAGCCTCTGTAAATAGGCGCTCGCATTGATAAATTGGATCATAATCATATTCTTTCCAATTTGGCAAATCATACCCTACGTCATGAAAAGCTCGAATTTTTCTCGCAACTTCTTTCATCAATTCTACGTCTTCATAATACACTCCATGAAGATCACGACACTTTTCTCTAAACTTAGATATCTTCACACCCGATTCATCAATGTATACGTATGTATCATCCGCATGAGACTTAGCCGCTAATTTCTGTGCAACGCATTCATTTTTTCTATAAATAAAAAATTGGCTACTATCCCCTGGATAGCGGAAAATATATCTTTGCCCCCTCACTACAAAAGTAAAAAGAATATTTGTCAATCCTTTCTGAAGAATAACAATATCATTAATCTCCTCTTCTCTACACTTCAATACTTCACAAATCTTCTGATTAATTTTTCCACTCACATTCCCTAAAAATAATCCATCAATATTTTGTATCTCTTGAATAGAATCGAATTCATAAAGAAAATCATCATTATATTCTCTTACATACATATCTAAATCATCCGCATGACGGCTAACAAATTCTTCCCAAAACAAAGCTGATACACGAAAATCATCTATTTCCTGATCCATATATTTAACAAGTCTTCTACTTAACTCTCGATCAACATACGCATGCCCATAAATACATTCTCCACTTTTATCTCCACTATAAACCTGCAATATTCTACCTGAAGAATTTTTACGAACAATAAGTTCATTATGAGCATCCTTTTTATATACTGTTGCATGATAAGCATTATATTCATATTCCGAAAAAGGATTTTCTTCAAAATAATTGTCACAATTACAGATATATGTACTTCCAAGATGTCTTTTCGCAATATAAAGAGAATAAATATTATTTTTCTTTAAATCTGGATTTATTTCAAGATTTACTCCCCATTTGTCCTGTAAGAAAAAATATAATTCCTGCTTATATGCAATAACAACAGTTATATCCTCAATTCCAACTTCCCTCAACTGACGAATCTGTCGCTCAATTAACGTTTCACCATTTTTCATAAAAAGCCCTTTTGGCATCGAATATACGGATTTAGCTGAAATGTCTGATCCACCTGCTGCAAGAATAACCGCATTTTCTACTTTCAACGGTGCAATTTCTTCCATTGCCATTTCTGTCACTTTTCCATCTTCAATATACCCCTTTTTTTCAAGATTTTGTACAAGTTCCTCTATCTCCTCTGTAGATTTAAAAGCATAATATTGCTTGTTCTTCATAACAAACGAAGCAATATCTTTCTGTACTTCCTTTGTCTTTAATAATGTCCTAATAACTTCAAACTCTTTGTATGTAATCATTTTTTATTCTCTCTTCCTTCTTTTTCTAACCTTTTCTGTTGCAATAATAAGTACCCTTCAAACATATCTAAATCCGATTTATGTGTTATTTTACATAAAGCAGACGTCGACTGAGAAAACCACAATTTCTTTCCTAGTGCCAAATAAAGTGATGTCGTATGTGGCTCTAAATCATCCAATATACCGCTGTCCATAGCTTTTTCATATGCCCCACATAGTTCACCAAATTTAAAAGTCCATGGATTCGCAAATCCTTTCAATGTTTCTCGAACAATGCTTTGCGTAGTAGAATATTCATCGTCTTTAACACAAGTACAAAGATCAATATCCGTTGAAGCAATTGCATTTCCATGGAATCCACATACACGAATAGAATCATCAATGTCTTCTTGTGGCGTCATAGGTGAAACGCCAAAAGATATAACTACAATATCATCTTTTTCAATTTTTCCTTTTAAATGAAAAACACCATTCATCGTAGACTCCTGGAATGATGAACCACCTGTGCAAATCCACTTCGTCTTGGTAATTCCATATTCAGCACAAATTTTTCTAACTTCTTCCTTCCAATCCTTATGGCACACTATTTCTAAAACATCAATATTCTTATTATTTTGAAAAATTTCAAGTGTATATGCTAAAATAGGTTTCCCTTGTACCTTAATAAACTGCTTCGGAACTTCTGCCCCAACTCTTGTGCCAGTGCCTCCAGCTAAAATAATTCCTATATTCATATATTTTTTCTTTCCTCTCTCACCAATATCTACCCTATTACTCAAAAACACTATCCATCTGAAATAGTAAACATTTTTTCTTAGAAGTATAGGCAATAATTATTAATGCTTTCCAAATATCAATCAACACATCCACATTAATGTGTTCCAAATTCTTATGCATCGTATTTCCTCTATATATACCGTTTACTATTTTTTTAATAAGTTAATCGTATCTTTTGTATCTTGAATGCTAATTAATGAATTAGCACTTATAAATAATATTCCTGCCAAAACAGTAGTCATTGCTGCTGTTAAAAATAGAGACATATATTCCGCAAATTCTTTAACACAAAAATGCCCAATAACAGCTACCACTAAAAATACTACTGCATCAACACAAATATTAATAATCGAACTACTATTAGAAACATTCATTATTTTATTAGTATAAATAATCAAATCAACCAATCTATAGCCTAAGGCCACAATACTTCCTATCAATACTCCATAGATTCCAAATTTAGGTACAGCTATTGTTGATACTAAAAGGTTAATTATTGCCTCAACTACTGAACGCCATTTTGTTTCTTTAAACCGTTGTGCCATATTGACCACCTGATTAAATGGCCTTTTACTGTATGATAATAATTGCATCAATACAAAAAGTACTGGTAATCTATAATCTAAATAATCTATATCTGTAACCCCTTTTGTATATAATTTCAAAAATGGGATTAAAAATACATAAGCAACGCTATACAACCAAAAAACTGTACACAAATAATATCGTTCAAATATTTTTTGAACTTTTTTAAATAGCTCTAAATTATTGCTATACAAAAAACCAAACTTAAAAGTTATACTTGCCGAAATATTGTCTATAACTGTATTAATCATATTACATAGCATTAAATAAACAGAATAAACACTAACAATTTTTAAATTTCCAAATATTGTCAACAATAAAATATCAGTATTATTAAACACTAAAGAAGAAATTTGGTTGACCAATACATCATACTTTTGAGATATTGATTCAAAATTAGGTTTTACTGAAAGATCAATCCACTTATATCTTCTCTTAATGTACCCCACAATAAAGACCATTTGCCCAACATTAACTATAAAATACACTGTTTGAACAGCAACAATATCAAAGCCTAATGCTATAACAATTACCTTTCCAAATCCCACAAGTACCTGAACTATAGTAGCAAGATTTGTAAGAATATAATTTTTTCCTTCTGCTTGTAACAAAATTCGAAATTTCCCCTGAAAAAAGTAATTTAGCACTCCTGACATCCCTTGCAGTAAAATAACTAGTACAATTATTAACGTTGGAATATCTGTTTTTACTACTAATGGATATCCTATGGAGAGAATTAATACACAGAAAAAATAAATAATTCCTGTTCTTTTATAAAAATGATTTGTAGCCGCTAAAATTCCATTAACTTTATCATGATCTTTTCTAGAAACTGGTGAATATAATGCTTGTAACGTAGCCGTTCCAACTCCAGCTTCTAATAGCGCAATATAAGCAAAAAGTTGCGCTGTTGAATTAAGCAATCCATTTATATCAGAACCAAAAGATGTCAAAATAAGTCTCGGAATTATCAGACCTAATACTACTGTCACTATTTGTCCTGTAAAACTTGCCACTAAATTTTTTACAACCTTATTCATTCTATCCCTACATTCTTAATTATTACTTTTCTTTAATGTCTAGTTTGTACATAATTTCTGAATTATGAGGAAAATGCCTCTCACTTTCAGGTGGTAATTGCATATAATCCCCATACATAGTAGTTAATATTTTATCATATTCTTTATACACTCTTAAATTCAAATTCTCAAAAGGCATATCCATAGTTTCTCTAAATATATTTTTATCCATACTTCTCTTTTCTGACCAAGGAAATAGATTATAGTATTTACAAGTCTCATTTTTCTTTTTAATGAATGTTAATATTTTTGAACTCCAATAATCCTTTCCCAGGCTTTTACAAAAAATAACATATGGCATTCTTAATAATGATTTAATTATGCCTGCTGTTTTTCTAAATGCAAGCACCCCTTTTTCTAATGAAACTAACGAACATTCTTCATAAAATTTAAGTAGTTTTATTTCACTAGCGCTATTGTTTATTGGAAACAATGGAAATATATCAATAAAAACTCCTCTAATTTTATCATTATGCTTATATTCATCCTCATAAATTGCTGTTGTCTCTGGATGTACCAATTTTGAATAACAAAAGGCATAATTATTGCTACTTGGTGTCAATATATCAAACTTTCCATCTATTTTCATAATATTTAATAACTTTTCATAATTACTAAACTCTAACATTATATCTACATCATCATCCCATGGAATATACCCTTTATGTCTTATAGCTCCTAAAAGAGTTCCATACGCTAACGAATATTCTATGTCATTTATCCTACACACATCATCAATATACTTCAGCATTTCCAATTGATATTTTCTTACCTCATTTATTTCTAATCGTTTCATTTCATTCCCCTTTAAAATACAATTCTTCAAATTTTTTTGCATAATCGGAAATATCACAATGAAAGCTACTACAGGTTTTTGATACTTCACATCTTTCTTTAGCGGTTAATATCCTTTGATTTAAAATCCTCTCAGCCCAATATTGGGCTGGTAAATCTAAATCAATATATTCCATTAAGCCTGATACATTTGCCTCTATAGGTACAACAACTTTACTTCCCACACAAGGAAGTCCATTACACTGTGCTTCTAAAAATACTAAGCCAAATCCTTCATATCGGCTAGGCATAACATATTGATCCATAGCACAATAAAATGGCAAGACATTTTCTTGTTTTCCAGCCCATATGATAGATGCCTCAATTCCCAATTCGATAGCTTCTCTTTTTAATACAGTTTCTAATGGTCCAGCACCAATAACTAAAAGTACGCAATTAGGATTTCTGAAAAGGATTTCTCTAAAAATGTTTAATAAAAATTCGTGATTTTTTTGATATCGCAACACTCCTACAACACCTATAACACGTTTATCTGTAATTTGTAATTTTTCTCGCATTACCTTCCTAGCATTAGAATCAAACATAAATTCTTGAGTTCTGATACAATTTGGAACTGTTTTAAATGCTATTTCTTCAAAATTATATTTCCCGGCAAACTCTGAACATGCAATAAGATCTGTCGCCAGTTCAGGTAATTTATGTCTAATCTTTTGTAATTTTTTTAATTGAGATTTTGTTTCTTTTCCTTCACCAGCATTATGAATATGAATTATTCTTTGTGGTATATGCTTACATACATATGGTGTTAAAATCCGATCAATACTAAGTAAGCTACTTACATGACAGTGTATAGTAGCAAATTCATCATGCTTCTTAAAAAAATTATAATTCCACAAGCTTCCCTTAATTGGATTTTCTCCTCGTTGATAAATGGATTGATATATACGTCCTCCATAACTCAAAATTTCATCTTTAAAATATGGTTCTTCGTTATTCATCATAAGAAAGTCAAACTGAATTTTTTCACGATCGACATTTCTATAAAGCTCCATAACCACCTTTTCTATCCCTGCCAAACTGCCGGATAACCCATATTGTAATATTCGAATTGGTTCCATATTCCCTCCATTGTGTACACTTATAAAAGATTATCAAACGTTTCAGCAACCACCTTAGCTGTTTCTACTATTGAATATCCCTTTTGAGCCACTATCCTACTACTTTCTCGTCTATCTTTTTGTTGCGAATTTAAAATTCTAATTGCCCACTGTGATGGTTCTAACTCCAAAGGTAAATAATTCACATTTCCCGTTATATTTGCTTCTTCTGAGACACTAGTAGATGTCCAACAATTTAATCCTGCACACTGGGCTTCTACTAAAACAAAAGGTAATCCTTCAAATCGAGAGGGTAATATAAATTCATCACATGCCTGATATAATTCATTCACATTGCTTATCATCCCGAGTAATTTCACACATTTTCCAAGCTTTTTTTCCTCTATAAGTTGTTTAATTCTAAATACATCCTCTTTATCTCCATCTCCAGCCCATAGCAATACACTATTTGAGTTCAATTTATATATTTCTTCAAACAAATCTACAATAAATTCTGGATTTTTCTGATATTGTATTCTCCCAACTGTACCAACAACAAATTTGTTTGATATTCCTAATTTTTCACGAATTTTTTTTCTAATTTCACTATTAAACTTATATTTTTCAATATCTATTCCATTATGAATAATATTGAAATCTGTCTCATTTCCAAACATCCATTTTCCTGCTACGGAAGAACATGCAAAAAGATTGCTTGAAATCTGCTCAACTTGCTTTTTGTTACATATCTCTAAAATTTTTTCTATTCTTGATAATGATGACATATAATTACTATTATGGGAATGTATAATACGTATTGGTTTATTAAGCAACTTAGCTAGCTTAATAAAATCTAAATCTACTAAAATGCATGTATTAATATATACCCCAACAACATCTGGTAGTGATAATACTTTTTTTATATTCCACCAATGCAAAATGAAATTCTCTGTTCTTCCATATGCTAATCTGAGAATTTTTCCACCTAATTCTAAAATTTCTGATTCATACGCTGTTTCTGGACAGTCATGTGGAACATAAAAATCAAATTGATATCCATATTGAATAATTTCTCTATATAAATTAATCAGATAGCTCTCCATCCCCCCTCTATATGGTGACATCCCTAATACAATGATTCTTTTCTTCCTCATGTAACTAAACTCCTTCATCCATGCTATATTGTTAATATCTAAGTAATCAATAAATATTCACAATACTGTTAATACATTTTGGGTTGTCTTCTTGCCGTTGTATATCAGTACAACAGCCACCACCCAATTATATTCCCTTTTCATACTATGCTACTTATACCTTCTTTCATTTTTTATATTTCTAAGATCTTCTAAAAATGATTTCTGTGTATATTTTTTTAATATTTTAACAAAAGGGTATTGATAAAAATCATTCCAAAATTTATCGTAAGTCTTAGGTTTGACACATGGTTTTTTTAGTCTCTCCTGTTCATAAATACCACTAAGTTTTTGCACATCATACATTTTTTCAATTTGCTTCCATATTTCCATACCTTTATTGGTGTTTACCAGAACTATCGAACACCCATGATTTCCTTTAATATGTATTTTTTCCTCACACTCTCCTTGAAAATCACCTATTGTGATATCTGCAACACGTTCTTTAGTTGCATACTTACAACTATAACATGATTCACAATAAATATTTTTTGATGTATACAATTGTGAAAAATATCCACTTGTATCTACTTTTCCATTTTTCTTCTTGATCACAAAAATACTTCCTTGAATAATCGGATGTTTGTAACGAAAATAAATTTCTTTTATCTTTTTTAAACCAATATACTCTTTTATATATTTTTCAAAAACCAAAGGACTTGCAACCCCATTACAAATCAATTCACATGTATACAATTTATTAGTACTAATCTTTTTTGCTCTTAAATAAATTTGCAGCGCATCTACTTGACAAGGTGTACCTGTAAAAAGAACCATTTTCCCACTATTTAAATCATTTTTTACTCGCCTATATATCAAACCAACTTCACTTTGTACATATTTTGAACCTCTCATTTTATCTCTGTCTGACTCTGAAGTCCCCCGAATATGTTTTACTTTAAAACTATCATCAAACACCGCGCCATATACAGCTCCGGAATTATCTAATATATAATTGCTTAATCCTGTAAAGATTCCGCCCGATGAACTTTGCATTACTACAGAAAAGTCTGTATGCTTTGCAACATACACTGCTCGAACTTTATATTTTTGTTTCACCTTATTATCACATACCACTTTACAGATACCACAATCAACACATTTTTTTTGTTCAATAACCGGATTAAAAAAACCTTTCTCATTTTTCACCAGCGTAATTGCGTCTAACGAGCAAACATTCACACATAATCCGCACCCTTCACAGCGCGTACATAAATCTTTTTCTATCATTTATAATCCCCTGTAAAATTTTTCCTAAAAAATTTTTCCGTCTTATTTTGCAAAACCATTATTTTTTCTTCTATTCTACTGTAATCAAGTTTTTGTGGCACAAAATCCAAAGGCAATTCCGAAATATATCTATCATCTATTTCAAGTTCATCTAAAATGTTAGTCAGCCTTTCATAGGTTGTTTGTTTCCCTTGTGGAATGTCAACATACATTGATTTTCTATATATAATAGAAAACATCAAGCCATGAAAAGAATTTGTTATAACATATTCCGCATTATTAAAGTATCCCAAAAACTCTTTTGGTCCTGCATTGTGAATTCCTTTTGCTTTAATAACACTTCTATTGTCATCTGTAATATTCAATACCTCTAACCCTGTTTTTTTTGATAAGTTTTCAGCAAATTGAAGAATCTCTTTACGTGCATTCATTAAATATACCAAAATATATTTAGACCTTTTCGGTTTTTTCGCAATTTCATTCCAGTCATTTTTAGTTAGCATCAATGTCGGATCTGATAACAAAGTGGCATCCACCCCTATCAATTCTTTTACAATTTTTACACCACTTTTTTCTCTTACTGAAATATTAGTAAAACTTTTTAGTTCCCTTTTATAAAAATCTTTTCTGTCATCGTCAATAAAATCAACTCCAAAGCTCGCAGCATATGATATCTTTTTTTTCCCTTTTTGAACAAATGTTAAACAATATGTGTCATCTTTTTTTGAAAATCTATCGTTCCAAACCTGATCACTTCCCGTTATAAAAGCATCATAATACTTGTTTGATTCACTTATGCTATCTACAGTATAAGAATTACTACAATTTAAGCATTTCTTCCTGAATCTATTAAATTTCAATTTTCGAGGAATTCTCGTAATATCATGAAAACAAATTTTTATACAATGAATCCAATTACGCCCCTTTTTTACATCAAATAACTTATAGGATTCTTCCAAATTTGGAGATTTGTAATCAATAATATCTACTGCTATTCCTTGATTTTTCAAATAATGCTGTGTTGCATACGTCTGTAATACGGCTCCATAATTATCTGCTCTATGAAAAGTTATTACTCCTACTTTTTCCATTTATTCCCCCCCCTTATTATAATACAAATCCAATGCGCTTAAATATTGTCCGTAATAATTATCTTGACTATATTTCTTTGCACATTTTCTTCCTTTTTCAGACATCGAATCACAAATTTTTTCATTATTTACTATTGTGTTTAACGCACTAATAATATTATTTTCTAAATTAGCAATATTACTACCTAATTCAATAGTTGTATCCTTATTGTAGTATTCCCTCATTCCACCTGAACCAGATGCGATCAAAGGAATGCCTGTAGCCTGAGCTTCCAACGCAACTAGCCCCGCCGGTTCCTGCCATATAGATGGAAACACGCATACATCAGCCGCTGCATAATACGCTGCAATTTTTTCATAATCGACATATCCTGTCATAAATATTTTATCTGCACATTCCTTTATAATTTGATGTAATTCCTTTGTGTAATTTGTTTCCTTATAATCGTCAAATGTTGCCGCACCTATAACCAATAATTTAATATTTAACGGCATTCTTTTAATAGCTTTTATAAGTTCTAATGCCCCTTTATCTTTAACTAAACGTCCAGAAAAAATAACTAACTTATCCGTAGAACTTATATTATATGCTTTCCTAATTTCAATTCTTTCTTTTATATATTTTCTTTTATCAAACTTAGAAATATCTGTACAATTATGTACTATACAAACATTTTCCGATTTAATTTCCTTAATTTTAAGAGCCTGATCTCGAATATAATTTGAAACAGCAATATAATAATCTACCGCTTTTGCTATATGAACTGCTCTATTACTCTTTTCATTAAATTCATTATGTAAATGAAGAATTAAAGGCAACTTAGTCATCTTTTTTACGGCCTCTGCTACAATGGGATCCCCTTCAATTATCACAAAATCCACTTTCCGCTTTTTTATATTCTTACATGCAGATATTAAAAAATAAGAATTAAAAAAACTTTTACAAATATAATTTTTCACATTTCTATAATGGGAGTAAATACGTGCTTTTATTCCTGACTCACTAATATATACCACCTGAGTCTGCTCAAATTTTCTTGATTTTTCCTCTGCTTCTGAATCAAATTTGCTATAAACCACAATATTCAATTTTTTTTGCTTTTCATTTTCATTTATTAAGTTATCAACAAGCGTCTCTATTGCACCACCCCGAACACTTGGAATCGGCAAATTGGACGGTACAATTATAGCAATATTCAATTTTTTTTCCACTTTTACCCCCTCTTCCTATTTGTATTACAGTTCTCAAAAAACGAATTATATATTTCCATATATTGATTTATCATAATTTTTCTATCATATTTTGCAATAGCCTTTTCTCTAATTTTCTCTACTTCTTTGTTATTTAACATTATTTCTACTGCATGTTTCAGCTCTTTAAGGTTTCCAAATTCTACAAATTTGCTATATTCCGGAATTGCTATTTTTTCTGGTGCGCCAGCTTTAAATCCAACTACAGGAGTCCCACATGATAAACTTTCCGCACACACCATAGAAAATGTTTCTCTTCTACTTGTCAATAAAGTTACATCCGCTTCCGAATAATATTTTGCTAATTCTACTTGATCGGATATCTTACCCAATAACTTTACATTATCAGAAACCTTCTTTGAAATAGAGTAATTGCCAGCAACTACAAAATCAATATTTTTCATCTGCTCTGCCAGTTTCAGGACATAATATCCTCCTTTTACATGTGTTGGATCATCAGTAAATTCAGGACTCGCATGAAATACCATTTTTCGTTGTCTTTCATTTCTTGAATATGGTTTAAAAATATCTGTATCTAGCCCATTTAAAACTACAGAAACTTGTTTTCCTTGTAAAATTGAGGATTCCTCCGCTCTTTTTTGTAGCCATGGTGAAACTGCTACAGTCATTAATTTCTCACTATCAAAATTCTGAATTTCTTTCTCCATTTTTCTCCACATTTTATATGTTTTATCAAAAAATAATGATTCTGTTTCTTGTCTATACCTTGGACACCTTACGCAACCTGGATTTTCCTTCCATTTATTACATTCAAATGCATATCCACAGCCTCCAGTAAACATAAACTCTGCATGAAGAGTCATAACCGTCGGAATCTGTGCAAAATTTAAATATCTTAACAATCTATAAATATTAACAAAATACCCATTTAGGCACTGCAAATGTACAACATCCGGCTTTTCTCTCGATATTATATGTATCAATTTACTAGTGGAAAACCAACATCCTCCATACATATATCCAGAAATACGTGATAACATATGATTTACTTTAGAGTACCACTCTGGACAAGTCTTGTAAATTTCGGGCAAATCTTTATAATCACTTTTTTTGCCCCTACCATAACAAACAACTACTTCCAATCCTCTTTTTTTTAGTTCATGAGCTATATCATATGTTATTTTTCCAGTACTACCTTTTTTATAAACACAATTTACTTGTAAAATTTTCATAATTATCTTTTACTCTCTATCAAAATCTGTTGAAATTTTTTTCTATTTTCTTCAATATCATGATTTTTCTTCACAATAATTTTCGCTTTTTCAATATAATTCTCTCTAAGTTCCTTATCATATATCAATTCTTCCAATTTATTTTTCAAATCTTTTTTTTGAGTTACTACACAACCACATTGATTTTTTACGATATATTTTGTTGAAGTTAAATTATCCGGTGCATACAAAAACAATGTCTTCCCTGATGCAAGCAAATCTGCTATTTTAGTAGAAAATGCAAATTTTGAATCTTCAATATAAAATGATTCAAATCCTTCTACATGAACATTAATATCTGAATTATTTATAATATCAAGTACCTGATCATATGAGATAAAACCTTTATAATTTACCCCTTCTGCTTTTTTCAGTTCTACTAATACCTCTTTATTTGGAGCTATTCCATAAACATCTATAAAAAATTTTTTATCTATATTTTGCAACGCTTTTCCTATTTCTATTATTGACTTATACCTTCCAAGCCCAAGGTTACCTAAATAAGAAATTCTAAGCGTTTCATTATCTTCTTTTTTTTCATCTAAATTACTATTTGTTGTCGCTGTCATAATATAATAACTTTCACACGAAAAAGCTTTATCATAAGCATTTTTTAATTCTTCTGATATATAAATTGCTTTATCGACATTTCTCATCATATTAGAAAAATTTTTTCTAAATATCCTTTGATACATATCAAAAATTACTGATTTTCTTAATGTTCCTTTTACATAATTATATTTTTTAAAAAAATATCCTTCGCTATTATATACAATCAATGGAATATTATATTTTTCAGCAATTTTTTCAGAAAACCGACACAAATATCCTAAATTTCCAGCCTGAAACAGAACTATCTCAGGATTAAATTTTTCAATCCAATCATTTATTTGTTTCTTTTTCCACAAGGGACTTCTCCAAATCCATTCTCGTATTAAAAGTGAACTTGTACTCGCTTTTATTTTTTGGATTATGTTTTCTCCTCTATCTCTTTTAGGTGCTCTTTGTTCATTTCTACTTCTTTTTTCATCAACCGACACCTTTGTACCGGGACTTGTGCATCTAAACATTGACTTTACTATATCCATATCGGTTATGCGATAATATTCTCCACATTGTTCTTCATCTGGAATTTCATTAACAACAAATAGCTGTGCCAACTTCTCTTTTGGATAGTCTTCAAAAAACATTTTTAGAGTTCTCCCATTTGATCCACTTTTTGAAAAACAATTATGTGATATAACTAAAACTTTCGGTAAAACACTACTTTCTTCTAACATATTTATAAAACCTTTCTTCTTTTTGATATGAATTATAATATAATTGAGGTAATGTCAATAGTAAGAACGTCATAATAAATCCCTGCGTGTCACCATTTAATAAAACCACCGACTCCCCAAATGAGTACATAAAATAAGAAATCCATGCGGCTATAAAAATTGCTCCTATTTTTATAGATTCTTTTTTATAAATTTTTATTGACATTGTTATAGCCTTAATTGCTAATATACAATATAAAAATGCTTTTATTATTCCACCAGTAGCTATTATCTCAATAAATGTATTATGAAAATATGCATATCCTGTATATCTAGCCATATATGAATCAGCATTTTCTCCATATCCAAATATCCATCCCCACTCAGAAATATTCTGTAGTGTAGTTTGTGCCATAATATTTCTATCTAGCATGCTACTATCATTTCGAAAAATATGATTCTCTAAAAAAGTAGAAATAAATTCCACATTTATTGTGAAATAATAAAGGACTCCTATTAATAAAATTGCACTCATCCACACACTGGGTTTTTTCCAATTAGAAAAGACATAGTAAATACATAAAAAAGCAATTGACGAAAATAATGCCGTTCTTGAAGAACTTACTATTAGGTTTATTAATATAAAGACTAATGCTACATACCAAATTTTTCTTTGTTTTACTCTATTTAAACACAAAGTGGTTGCTATTATACCACAAAAAAGAAATAGCCCAAATGTATTCTTATTGTCAAAAAAAGAAGAAAAATTGCCTGCGCCTTGCATCTTTAAGCTTGCTACTATTTGAGTACCATTCTTTACCAAATTAAATATGCATGCATAAATAATCAAAAAAACATAACATAGAGCAAATTTATCTATTTCCACTTTTTCTATATATACATTTGAAGCCAATGATATAAAGCACAAGTACACAACGCTTATAATTCCAATAAGAAAACATGTACCAAACTCTAATTCGTTTGCTATTCCTGCCCCTATAACCGCTCCCAAAATATATGTAATTAACCATATTGCTGAATTTCTAGATATATGGAGAGCGTTTTTATTATGCAAAAACCAAAAATATACTACAACAAAACTAATAAGAACCCCACCTTTGTATGCAGTATCAAACATCCCTCCTTTATTACTAATCATCAAAATTTGCGGCATAAGGATAGCAAAAAAGTAGATAATATAATAATTAATCACCTTTTCCATATAACCGTCCTCTAGAAATCCTTTTTTCATGCACTATCCCTCTTCTTATTGTTTTCCATACATTTGGTATAGATTTTACATCGTATATTTTACTATTTTTTAAAAGCATCATAGTTGAGAAAATCAAAGCATTTCTTCTGAAAATTGTATACATTAAATGTCCCAGATCATAAAAATATTTTTCATTAAAACCTTTGAACCATGTAGACTCATTATGTGTAACTGTACCAATATTTATAGCAGACGCTTTACATATCAATCCAGCCTTTAAACAATCATTCAAGAAAATATTATCTTCGCCTGCACTATAAATTGAACCACCACCAAAAAGCTGCGAAAAATAAATTCTATTATGAAAAATTTGTTCTTTTCTCACTGCAAATCTATAAGCACCGTAACTCAGACTAGAATAAAAATGAATTCGATGTGTCTTTTTTGTTTCTTTCTCAAAACGTTCCGTATTAAGACATCGAACATTAAACACTATAACTGAAGTTTTTGCACTTTTTTTAAATCCTTCTAAAACTAACTTTTCATATCCATCCATAAAAGTCACATCATCATCTGCAAATAATAATATGTCTCCCGTTGCTTTCATTAATGCCGTATTTCTACTAAGTCCAATTCCCTTTTCAGCAGATGAAATCCATTTAATTTTATTATTTCTATATGTAAATTCCTTCACTTCATAAAAGTCACACTGATTTATCACAATTGCCTCTGTTTGAATATTCATTTTATCTAACAACGAATAATCTGTTTGATTCATTGTCGATATTAAGACCTGTACTTTCATTCATTTACACCTTTCTTCGTAAAAATACTTTATATAAAAAATTTTTTACAGAAAATGGCATTATTACAAAAACAAAACACCCTATATTGCTTATAAAATAAGAAAATATTGATGTTTTTTTTGATTGTAACAATTTTTTTTGATCCTTTTTCCAGTCGTAAAAAATATTCATATTTCTTCTTCTGTTTGCCATTCCATTTCCAGTTCTTACCTTCACAAGTATCTCTGGAATATTATAAAATCTGGCTCCATTTATTAGCATTTGAATATATAATGAATAATCCTCATTTGCAGACTTTTTACTATAGCCTCCAGCTGCAATAATTGCAGTTTTTTTCATCATAACAGTCACATTATTTACCGCATTTCTAAAACGAAATGCCTTTTCTATTAATTCATGTTCTTGTGGGACATTTCTTATTTGTTCTATTTTATTTTCATCATGTATAAATTCTCCTATCCATGCTCCAACTATATCTATACTGGGATTCTTTTTAAATATCTCTAATTCTTTTTCAAATCTTTGAGGGTCACTGATATCATCCGAATCCATTCTAGCTATTAATTCCCCTTTACACTCTTTTATTCCAGCTGCTGATGCACCGGATTGCCCCAAATTTTCAGGTAATTCTATAATTTTCATTTCATTTACAAATTTACTCGCAGCCTTATTAGCAATAACTAAAAATTCTTCTGGAACCGGTCCATCCATTACTAATACCATCTGATCCGGTTTCACAGTTTGTTCAAATAAGACGCTATTTAATGAACGTTCTAAATTTTTTGGGGACTCCTTATAATATGTCGTCATCAATACCGATAATCTCATTTTTATTCTCCATATATTGGTGTTAACCAATTTTCAAATTTTTTGATTTTTCCACAAACTATTTCAAGATATTTTATATGTAAATTTTGAGTGATTTCTCCCATCTCTCCAGTTCCTATAGAGTATCTATCCACAGATAATACAGGGGTAATTTCCATCGCAGAACCACATAAAAATGCTTCATCACATGTATATAGTTCTGTTCTATCTATTGTCCTCTCTACAACAGGTATATTCTCGGACTTTGCAATTTGAATAACAGTATCCCTTGTAATACTTTCTAATACGCTATCTGTCAGTTTTGGTGTGATAATTACACCATCTTTTACCATAAAGAAACAAGATCCTGGACCTTCTGCCACTTTTCCTAACTCATTTAAAAATATACATGTATCATATCCATTCCTCAATGCTTCTCTTTGGCCAACACGACTATTCATATAATTAGCACCACATTTAATACGAGGTGATAATGTTTCATCACTGATTCTTCTCCAAGAAGTTACACAACAATTCAAACCTTTTTTATTATATTCTGCACTTGTCCTTCCTCTCGGTATTGGAGCTACAAACATTTCTACTGGATCAGCTGATCCCCACGAACCAAATCCATCTACAAAAAGTGTCTGTCGTACAGAAAGGTTCTCATCATATTCATTTGCTCTAACTACATCTATTAATGCCTTAGTAAAATCATCTTTTGTATACTTGCAATCAATCTGAATTAATTTTGCAGATCGAAGAAGCCTATCATAATGTTCATCAAGTCGAAATGCATAAAGTTGCGCTTCTTCTTCATTCCAATAACAAGGAATCCCCTCAAAAACATTAAGCCCAAATTGAGCTGTCGGTGCCAAAACATTTATTTTTGCGTCATTCACATTAATAATTTCACCCTTAAACCATATTCTTCGGTTTTCTACAGTATATTTCATTTCTATATTCCTCCAGAGTACTGATTAATCCGGCATATGTGCAATTCTTATAATTTCTTCTTCCGCCGCTTTTGCAGCTTGTGCATCATCCATTGTTTCATCTATTTTAGACTCATATATATTTTCGTTTCGAAATGCTTTAAATACAGATAATACAAGAATATAGATATCCTCAAATATCCCTATTTTATGAAATTTATCTATATATTCATTATCATATGTAACTTTTTCATCCCACGAAATATCATTTCTGCCTTTAATTTGTGCTAATCCTGTTAATCCAGCTTTAACCTGAAACCTCTTCTTATATCGATTATTCAAGGTTTCAAATTCTCCCAACTCATATTTTACACAAGGTCTAGGACCAACAACTGACATTGTTCCAAACAAAATATTAAAAAGCTGTGGCAACTCATCTATACTACTGTCCCTGAGCTTACGCCCTACTTTTGTTACTCTTGGGTCATTCTCATAATTAAACAGGCCTCCGCCCATTTTCTCTGCATTAATTACCATTGACCTAAATTTTAACATACGGAATACTTTTCCATCTTTTGTTCTTCTCTCTTGCAAAAAAAATACTGGACCTTCCGAATCTCTTTTAATTGCAATAGATACTCCCACCCATACTGGTGTCAAAAGGACTATTGCAATAAATGATGCTACAATATCAAATATTCTCTTTAATCCTAAATTTAGTTTATACATACAACATCCTTTCAAAAATTAAAAGTGCTAAATACATCTGAAAATTTTTCTTTACGCTTAATAAGTTCTATATCACCTTCTGATATATCTAATACAGGAAATTGTGGTAAAATGAATGGCGGCTTCATAACTAAAGAATATGATCCACAATTACTAATCACCACCATATCCCCAATACCTACTTTTCCACTATATCCTTTATAAAGAACATCTGATTCAATACAGGTAAATCCAACAAAATCTGCATTATTAGTATTCACTCTATTTTCTCCCGTTGCATATATTTCAATAGGAGGGTTCACACCTGCCATACTAATATTTTTTTGACTTCCCAAGACAGATATAATTGTCTTCCCTCGTATATTTTTTATTGTTTTAACGGTTCCTACAAATTTCATACAATCTCCAACTAAAGCAGAACCTGGTTCAATTATTAATTCTGGTTTCTGATCTCCCTTTTTAAAACGTTCAGCAAAAATTGTTGCTGCTGCAATAGCGTATTCTTCATACTCTGGAATTTTCATTGCAAATTGCTTTTTCAAAGAATCTTCCATTTTCCCAAACAATCCCCCTCCAAGATCCATCCTTTCTGGTACAATACCTATACGATCTAGGAGTTCAATCATTCCTTTAGCACGTGCAGGCCAGTATTCCACTTGGCGTTTTGCAAAATGACATTGTAAATTAATTAATTTAATATTATCTGTTCTTAATATAGCAGATAATACCTTTTGAAAATCTTCCCCATCGATATCAAAACCAAATCTTGAAAGTACTCCATCATTTACATCAAAATTGCATCTAATTCCAATATTAAACATAGCATCTAAATGTCGCTGTGTTATCTGTTCAATCATCACAAATTCTTCAATAGAATCTATGTTTACAGTCCCACCCTGAACTAAAAACATTTCTAAAACTTGTAGATCTTTTATCGGTCCATTCCATATGATTTTCTGCGGTTTTACCCCTATTTTTAACGCGAGTTCTAATTCCATTTCGGATACAACTTCTGCATATCCCCCAAATTCATTAACTATGCTACATAATTTTGGAGTATAATTTGTCTTATAAGAATATGCGATGTTAAAATTGTTATATATTTTAGAAAATGCTTCTTTTAACTCTAAATAATTACATTTAAATTGTGCAGAATCTAATAAATAAAATGCTTCTCCATACTGCTCTCTTATCTTATTTAAAATATCCTCAGTCAAATTCATCTTTACTTCTCCATTATTCAAATAATTTCTGATACGATTCTTTTGATTTCTTTTTGATTTTTAACGAAAAAATTACTATATTCAAAAACTTTATTTTCAAAACTTCTAATCTCTTGAATGCCACCTAAAAACTTTTTGCTAATTTTTTCTTCATCTTTAACCTGATTTGTATTGCAAAAACTTCTGGATAAAATCACACACGACGAGCCTAATCTATAATGCTCAATAATGATTTTTTCTGCTGGTATCATCCCTTGCCCTAAAGCAGCTATTCCACCAAATCCATAGGGAATATTTGCGCAGTTAAATTTGTAGCATAACTTTTCTACAGTTCCATCACACAAAAGCTCAAACATAAATTTTTTCCCATATCCCAAACTCAAATCATTTAGACCAACAAAAATTTCATCTAATCCATCTAATTTTATTATGTCATCCACAATCTTAACAGCCTCTGGCGTTTCAAGTAACGGAAGTACTTTTGCTCGACCATCTACTATGCGAATAAATTTTTCTACTTCCTGAACTGTCTTAAAATATGGAAGCATTACAATTCTTGCTCCATTATCTATCGCTGTGTTTATTTCTTCTTCTGATGATATATATTCTGAAGTTTCATCATGAAGAGGATTCACTCTAACTAAAAGCTCAGCTAATTTAATTGAATCTGCAACGTCCTTTACATCTTGGAGGGTATGATGATTTTGTACTGTATCCATGCCACCTTGCCTAAGATCTTTTCCTATATATTCCATATCCACAAAGATTCTATCTACCCCTGCTGATTCTGCTATTTGAGCAATATTAGGCCTATTTGTAATATACATAAGTTTTAATGGCATAATATTTCTCCTTTCGTATAGATTCTTTTCAAACCTTTTTATATTACGCACTTTCTTCCCCCAGCAGCCTCTCATACACTTCGCCCTTTTTCTCGCTTCCATGTTCACCTGCCGGGTGGTACGTTGTCACGATCTCAGCTACTTTTTCCCGAATAGTATCTGCATTGATATATGCCATATCCATCAACGTCTCCAGCTCTTTTAAAAACGTTTCGACTTCAAACGGAATCGGACACCCGATGTGGATCAGTTCATTCCTCGTCTTCTTCAGGCCTTCTTCTGCCATCAGCTTCTCTTCATAGAGCTTTTCTCCTGGTCTTAATCCCGTATATTCCACCTTGATATCAATATCCGGTTTCAATCCTGACAGCTTGATCAGGTTTCTTGCTAAAGTATCGATCTTCACCGGACTTCCCATATCCAATACGAAGATTTCCCCGCCATGCGCATATGTCCCTGCCTGCAGAACAAGACTGACCGCTTCCGGAATCGTCATGAAATAACGGATAATATCCGGATGAGTCACCGTGACAGGTCCGCCTTCTTCGATCTGTTTTTTAAACAGTGGGATTACCGAACCATTGCTTCCCAGTACATTTCCAAAGCGGACTGCCACAAACTCTGTCTTGATATCTTTCGGAAATTCCTGCTGCACCATTGCTCCGTCTTCATCATCTACATGAGCATACAGGATTGGCAGCTTTTCCGGTGTGCCCTCTTTGATCATGCGGTCAAAAGACTGAATGATCATCTCACACAGACGTTTGCTTGCTCCCATGATATTCGTCGGATTGACCGCCTTATCGGTACTGATCAGGACAAATCTCTGACAGCCGTTCATCATCGCCGCATAGGCGGTCTTATACGTTCCGATCGCATTATTTTTGATGGATTCACATGGACTGTCCTCCATCAGCGGTACATGTTTATGCGCTGCCGCATGATAGACCACATCTGGCCGATACGTCGCAAATACCGAATTGATTCGTCTGGAATCCCGAATGGAGCCAACCAGAACCACCAGATCCAGGTCCGGATATTTCTTTTTCAGCTCCTGCTGAATATCATATGCATTGTTTTCATAAATATCAAACACGATCAACTGTTTCGGCTGATACGATGCGATCTGACGACAGAGTCCGGATCCAATGCTTCCGCCTCCTCCGGTCACCATCACCTTTTTGCCGTGAATAAACGCATGGATCTCTTCCATATTTACTTTGATCGGCTCCCGTCCCAGCAGCTCCTCCACGTCGACATCCCGCAGAGCGCTCACCTTGACCTCTCCGGTCAGGAACTGATACACGCCCGGCAGGTTTTTCAGCTCACATCCCGTCTCTTTACAGATGTTCAGAATATCTCTTTTTTCCTCTGCCGTAGCACTCGGTACTGCTACAATGATCTTGTCGATCTTATAGCGTTCCACACACGATAAGATATCGTCCCGACCGCCGACGATCGGCACCCCTTCGATGTACCTTCCCCATTTATTCGGATTATCGTCAATAATACAGCAGACAATATCCTTCAGCTCTTTTGCGGTCTTGATATCCCGCAGGATGATCTGACCGGCCTTTCCGCCCCCGATCAGAAGTACCCGCTTTGCTTTTGCGATCTCTTCCGTTTTACGCCGCTTACTTCTCTCCAGTAAAACGAAACGATAGGCAAAACGTACCATCAGCGTCATACCAAACTGGATCACCGTTCCGAAAAAATAATACGAAAGCGGCATTCTGCCAAAAAAAAGCGTCATACCTGTACAATGAAACAAACTTGAAATACCTGTTGCAACTATCATACGTACTAACTCACTATAGCTTGCAAATCTCCAGATACTGTTGTACAGACGTAGACGCCAAAATACGAATAACGAAAATATGACATAAATACCAATAAATTTAAGGTATGCTCCCAAAAATTCCTTTGGGATCATAGAATATCTGCAGTCAAACCGAAACCACAGTGCCAGAAAAAATGCAATCACAATAGAAACTGCGTCGTATCCGGCCAGCGCAAGGGAAACAACCTGCCAGTGCTCAACCTTCTTCTTCGTGTATCGAACCGCATTTGCTTTTGCTTGATTCAAACTCTTTCCCACAAAACTCTCCTCCTAAGTGTTACTTATTTTCAAACATTGGATAATATCCTTATCCTCTTCCATCCCCAATCCCTAATGTTTATAAAAATTTCATAAACATCGTCTATCTATTTAAATTTACTACATTTCTCTACGTTTTTCAACATATAACGCCTTTTTATACAATAATTTCCTAATTTTGATAACAGTTCACAATATGTAACAAATCCTCACCTGTTTGACATAAAAAGCGCAATAATATCTCCTCACATTCTTTCGCTTTTTGTATAATTTTCTAATTCTTCCAAGAGCTTCTTTCTTATTTTTTTGTATATATTTTCAAAAAAGTGGAAGAAATCTCTTTCCTCCACTTTCCATTTAAATATTAAAGTCTTTTTCTGTCAGAATAATTCTGTCTGCATCGTCTGTATTCTTTCCAAGAACTCGCTTCACAAGCTTCTTGGCGGATACCTTTTGTGAATGCGACATCGCCTCATCCATAATGTCTTTTACTTCCGCAACTGTCACTGCATGATCTTCTCTCTGCATCGCATCGATCCGGCTGTACAGCGCCAGGATTCCCATCTCATCGATACGATATCCATTCTCCTGTGCGTAAGTCTGACCAAATGTAACCAGCTCATCATTTACAAAGATCGGCACTTCCAGTCTGCTCGTAAATTTCTTTCTGAACTCTCTGTTTGAGGAAAGTATACGGTCAAGCGGCTTTCTCTGCTCTTCCAGCACGATCAGCATCTCACCTGTATCCTTTTCCATCGCTTTGTTCAGCTTCGCAACCGTTCTTTCACTTAATTTTCCTGCTTTTTCAATGATCAGTGCTCCGCCGTACAGCTTAGCAATGATATCACTGATCTTCTTCTTATTCAGTGCTTCTCCGGTGATGATTGCAACTCTTCCCTGACGGATCTTTCTCTGCTTCTGGATCGCTTTGACCACATCAACCGCAAGAACCGTCTTTCCGTTGCCTTTGTTTCCGACGATCAGCAGGTTGCCTGTATTGGATGTACCTCTTCTGTTCGTACAATTGCGGTCCTGCTCCAGAACATCCACCAGCTGTTCGCTCATGCCGCGCACCGGAACAAAGTAGGAGAACAGCTTCTTCTGCTCTTCTGTCAGCCCGGCTTTTCTTGCACCCTGTCCAGACAGATCATATCTGCTGTGTACCAAAAATCCGGTATCAGAAATCGACAATGCATCTGCGATCTCGTCCATCGGAAGCGGTGCGGTCTTTCCTGTAGCGATCAGCTTCGCTGTCTCTTTTCTGCTCAGCGGTGTCGTAGAACTCAGAATATCCGACTCAACAGGCTCTTCATCCGGGATCTCACGATCGTCCGGTTCATCACTCAGCGTCGGCTTGAACTCTTCCTGCAGTCCTGCTGCAATCGATTCGTAATCGTCCTCATAATCCAGTTCTTCTTCGAATTCCTCTTCCAACTCCTCTGCTGCATCTTCTGTCAGAAGGTCTTCATAATCTTCTGCACTGTCAACATCCAGAGTCAGCTCTTCTGATTCCATTCTAAGCTCTTCTGTTGCTTCCTCCTTATTCTCAGGAGGTGCAACAGGAGTGCTCGTGTGTACCGGAATCTCCTCACTCTCTTCTTCCGGAATCACACCTTCGATCTCATCGATCATCCTCTGGATATCCGGGGATAAGATCGGGCTCTTTGGCTTGCGCTCGATCTGCTCTACATCCTCTTCATTCACTTCCGGAACTTCCTCCGGTTCAACACCGCCCTCTGCGGCTTCCCACTCAGCAAGAATATCATCAATATCAAGTATATCGTCAACCGGCTCGTCTATTCTCTCATCCTCTTTGATTTCTGTTTCTTCTAATTTAATAGATTCTTTTTCCATATCTTCCTTCTCAGCCTCTTCTGCTACTTCAGGTTCCTCGATTACTTCCACATCTGCTGCATCTGCCGTTTCCGGTTCTGCCAGCTCTTCTAATTCTTTCAGGTCAACTTCCTTAACTTTCGTCTCGATCGTCTCCTCAATGATCTCTTCTACAGGTTCTTCGATCACTTCTTCCTCTGCCACTTGATCCAGCAATTCCAGATCTGATAATGACTCAATCTCTTCCAACGCTTCTGCCAGATCTGAGCAATCATCTTCCCCTGTACTCTCCTCGTCATCACCTTCCACCGGTCCTGCGTCCTCTTCTGCCAATTCTTCGATGTCTTCTTCGTACTCTTCCGCATCCTCTTCTGAAAGTTCAATCTCTTCCTGCTCCTGCGCTTCTTCTGTTTCTGTATGGAAAAGATTCTGAAGTGCCTCGCCAAGCTTCATCGTATCACCCAGCTTCTTCTTCGGCGGCTCCGCTTTTTTCAGCTGCTCTGCTACTTCCTCCTCACTGAGTTCAACATTCTCCGACTCTGCGATCTGCTCTGAACGCTCCAGCATATCCTCTGTATAGCGGGCAGCTTCTTCCTGCTCTCTTCTCCGCTTTTCTTCTTCCTCAGCTTTTATTCTGCCCAGATCAATCAGTTTTTCCGCTTCTCTTTCTGAAGATTTTTCTGCTTCTTCCAGCCTTCTGTCATACTTTTCCTGCTGAAGCGGAGTCAATGGCTTGTATCGCATCTTCAGCTCCATAGCCTTGTATACATACTTGCCTTCGCTGAACCACAGAATCAGATCATCACACTCTTCCAGACATTCGGCTGTCATCCCGGCTTCTTCATATCTCTTGGCCAGCTCGTATGCCCACTCTTCGACATACTCTGCTTTTTTGAACTGCTCCAACGCACGGATCTGCTGCTCGATCGGAGCTCTCCGTGCTCTCAACAGGCGGTATCTTAAGATGTACTGATTGGGATCTTTTGGCGCAGCCTGTACGTATTCATCATAATAGTCGATCGCCTCTTCCAGATTTCCAACCTTTATCGCAAGAGTACACAAGCGATATAATATCTTTCTGCTCCCCTCTGTTCTATGATAGGCAGCTCTCAGAACTCCAAAACTCTTACGGTAATCTCTGATCTTCTCATATATATTGCTGACGTTTAACAGCATATTTACATTTCTGACACGCTTCCAATCAATGCTGTCAGCAATCTCAGCGGCTCTGTTGTATGCACCGTTTTCCATAAGTTTTAGCATCTGTTCTGTCTTCAACTTATATTCATACTTGTCCACTATGCTCACCTCATTATACTTAGTCTGTACCTCACAGGTATCTTTCTCTTCATTGCCTAGTTTGTTCTAGTTTACCATATGACTCCCGTAATGTCAAAAAAATGCACCCTCAATTGACATTGAAGATGCATTTTACTTTTTATTCAAATTTTTCATATTCTATTTTATAAATCGAAGGAACTATCTCGATTCTGTTCCTGTAAGACCTTTACACTTGTTAATTGATATAGCAGTCTGTCCACTAAGACTGGCTTATATGAAACCTCCTGTTCTTCAATTTAACAATATCTATAACCTAAATCCGACTCGGTATCGGTATCATCCTATCATGAAAGTCCTCTCTTCAGTTATTCTCTCTATAACCTTTCGGCTGCTGCAGTATCATCTGACGATATTCCAACATCCTATTTGATTATTCTTTCTATAACTGGGGGGCTTCATATAAAACTGATATTCCTTATCCATGTTTCTTTACACATGTTCGGGAACTTTGGCTACATGTGGTATCTATATTCAATACGTCTGTAGATGTCGAATCTTTTCATTTTCATCCAGCTTTACAATCTCTTCGATTTGATCTTTTCATTCACTTTTACTGGATCTTATCTTTCGTGGTAAAGGTCTCTTTTACAGGAACCTGCATCTACCGTACCACTGACATATTGAAATGTAACTGATGATATACTGTCCATTGGACCTCTGCCTCCTTAGTTCGTTTATTTTTAATCTAACAGAACGACTACTTACTAAATTAAGAATCGCTCTTTAGTTAAATATCCTTTTGAGATGTGTGATTGTTGTATCTCTTTTTGATTGACTTAATAATACCACTCCGCCTTTTATTTGTCAATACATTTTTTATATTTTTCTTTAATAATTTTTAAATTATTCTTTTTTGTTTGAATTTTCCGAATATTCAATTTGTATAATATGCGCATTGCGATTGTACGCAAATACAGATATAATAAATTTACTTTTTAGCTGTCGTCTGTACAGCATTGGCTTCTTTCTTTTGGAAGCTGTCTGTTTTCCGGCGTTTCGCCAGATTTTCAGTTATTTTTAACCGAACACAAGAATAAGAAGATTGCATCTACAGAATAAGTTTTTTATAATGGAGGAAAGTACATGAGAAAAAATAAAAAAAGAAATCACCAGAAACACCCTGTCCCGAATCACAAATATAAGGATCGGCTTTTTCGCTTGGTTTTCAATAACAAGAGGGATCTTTTGGACCTGTACAATGCATTGAATAATACCTGCTATGAAAATCCGAATGATCTTGAAGTAAATACACTGGAGGACGCTGTTTATCTCTCTATGAAAAATGATATTTCATTCCTGATCGGCGGGACACTGAATCTCTATGAACATCAGAGCACGTATAATCCAAATATGCCATTGCGCGGACTGATCTATCTCGCCAGGTTGTATGATGGATACGTCGAGACGGAAAACATCAATTTATACAGCAGCTCTTTAAAAAAGCTGCCGATTCCTCAATACTTTGTGTTCTATAACGGCACAAAAGAACAACCGGATGAGACGATTCTTCAATTGACGGATGCGTTTGAATCTGTATCCGATAATCGACAGCCTTGTCTGCAGTGCACCGCAGTGATGCTGAATATCAATTACGGACATAACCTTGCGCTTATGGAAAAATGCCAGCGGCTGAAAGAGTATTCTATTTTTGTGGATACGGTAAGGATTCAGTGTAAGAAAACGAGTGATCCGAGGCACGCTGTCACGAAAGCGGTGGATATCTGCATTGAAAAGGAAATTCTTCGGGATGTACTGGTGAAGCATAAAGCGGAGGTAATCAGTATGGTTCTGACATCGTTTAATCAAAAGGCTTATGAGAAAGATTTATATGAAGAGGGCGTTGAGGAGGGCATTAAGGAGGGGCTTGATCTTGGTCGTACTCAAATGGCTCAGGAAATTGCCTTACGTTTATTCCAGTCCGGCAACTCTCCGGAGCAAATTGCTCAGCTGACCGGAATTGATATTGAAGCTGTAAAACAATGGATTGAAGAGGCTAAATAATTTTTGCAAAACACATCCCCCGGATGTCAGGCTTCTTTCTCCTAAAATCCGGGGGGGATCTATTCATTTTCTCTATTTTCTTAGCAGATCTCTGCTCCTGCCGGCATTGTTTTCTCCGGTGTCATCAATGCGAGATTTCCTTCTGCATCTTCTGCGCATAACAACATTCCTTCGGATAATACTCCGGCCAGTTTTGCCGGTTTCAGATTTACAAGAACCATCACTTTCTTTCCGACCATTTCTTCGGCTGTGTAATGACCTTTGATTCCGGATACGATCTGTTTTACCTGGCTTCCAATCTTCACCTGTGAGCAAAGGAGTTTTCTGGATTTTTTCACTTCTTCGCAGGCAATGATTTCTCCGACCTGGAACTGCATTTTTCCAAAATCGTCAAATGTGATCTCTGGTTTTGCTTCGATATCGATCACATCTTCCTCTTCTTTTTCTTCTTCAACCGGTGGATGCAGCTCTTCTACTTTTTTCAGAACTTCTTCCAGATCCAGTCTTGCGAAGAGGATTTCCGGTTTTTCTGTTACATGACCATTTCCAAGCTGCTCCAGAATCTTTTTGCTTGTGGATGGCATAAAGGATTCCAAAAGCTCTGCCCCGCGGGAAATGCTCTGAATGAGGTTCCAGAGAACTGTTTCCAGACGGTCTTTTTTTGCTTCATCTTTTGCCAGTACCCATGGCATTGTCTCGTCAATATATTTGTTGCAGCGTTTGAAGAGATTGAAAATTTCTGTCATTGCATCTGCCACACGCAGCTCTTCCATCTTGTCTTCGACTGCTTTTGGTGTGCTTTCTGTCACTGCCTTCAGATCTGCATCAACCTCTTCTGCCACACCTTTATCTGTTACAGTTCCGCCGAAATATTTATTTGTCATGGAAACGGTTCTGTTTACCAGATTTCCAAGTGTATTTGCAAGATCCGAATTCATGCGCTCTACCATCAGTTCCCATGTGATCACTCCGTCATTTTCAAACGGCATCTCATGAAGAACAAAATAACGAACTGCATCTACTCCAAAGAAATCCACCAGTTCATCTGCATAAAGAACGTTTCCTTTGGATTTACTCATTTTTCCGTCACCCTGGAGCAGCCATGGATGTCCGAATACCTGTTTTGGAAGCGGAAGATCCAGTGCCATCAAAAAGATTGGCCAGTAAATTGTATGGAAGCGGATGATGTCTTTTCCGATCAGATGCAGATCTGCCGGCCATAATTTGTGAAACTGCTCCGTGCTGTTTCCATCGCAGTCGTATCCGATTCCTGTGATATAGTTTGTAAGCGCATCCAGCCATACGTAAGTTACATGTTTTGGATCGAAGTCTACCGGGATTCCCCATTTGAATGATGTTCTGGAAACACACAGATCCTGCAGTCCCGGAAGCAGGAAGTTGTTCATCATCTCGTTTTTACGGGATACCGGCTGAATGAATTCCGGATGTGTATTGATATGCTCGATCAGTCTGTCTGCATATTTGCTCATTTTAAAGAAGTATGCTTCCTCTTTTGCCGGCTGTACTTCACGTCCGCAGTCCGGACATTTGCCGTCTACAAGCTGTGATTCTGTGAAGAAAGATTCACATGGAGTACAGTACATTCCTTCATAGTGACCTTTGTAAATATCTCCCTGATCGTACAGTTTTTTAAAGATCTTCTGTACCTGTTTTTCATGATCTTCGTCTGTTGTACGGATAAATTTGTCATAAGAAGTATCCATCAGATCCCAGATTTTCTTGATTTCTCCGGAAACATTGTCTACAAATTCTTTCGGTGTTACTCCCGCCTCTTCTGCTTTGAGCTCGATCTTCTGACCATGCTCATCCGTTCCTGTCTGGAAAAATACATCGTATCCCTGACTTCTCTTGTATCTTGCGATCGCGTCAGCCAGAATAATCTCATAAGTGTTTCCAATATGCGGTTTGCCTGATGTGTAGGCAATCGCTGTTGTGATATAATATGGTTTCTTGTCTGCCATCTCTCTTCTCTCCTTCATAAAAAATCCCGTCTTCCTGCTGCCAAGAAGACGGGTGAATACCGTGTTACCACTTCTGATTTATCTCAGCCTCACGGCTGAAACCTCTGTGAGTGCTGCCAAAAACACTCTCTCGCTGTAAAGGGCGAACCCATCGCAGTTCACATCATGCTTGCTGCGCCGCTCGGGAGCCATGTTCGATCATCTTCCGTTCATCCCTCTCAGCATCGGATCCTTTCTCGGATCTTCCGGGAATTCTCTGTAAAATTTCGGATAACCTACTCTCTCCGTCTTTGCATTTTCCGTATGATTTTTCTACCAGATATGTGTATAAAATACACACTTTCTCGTTGAAAATCGTATCACAGCCGGAATGATAAGTCAAGATTGCACCTTTTAAAAATTTGTCTTATTACGATCCAGCGGCCACTTCAACCAGAAATTTTTTCTGCCGTAATGCCTCTTCGATCAGATCCAGTGTCTCTTCGGAATCTGCCTCGATCAGATGATAGTGGTAATTGGAGGTAATATTTTTCAGAGGACTTGATTTTCCCCGCTTAATATCCTCTACAAATTCCATCACTTTTCGTCTGGATGTGATGTTAATCTCTGCCTCCATGTGACCGTACACCCTGTGATTGACCATCACGTTCACCACTTTTCCGCCCAGATCCACTACCGTACACAGCTCGTCTTCCAACTCTTCATCCGTGTGATTCACTTTGAAGATCCGGTTCACGGAATGTGGAGTATTCAGAAGATATCCCCTGTTTGTGGATATGATCTCATGTCCCGCTGCCCGGATCAGTGCAATATCCTGCACGATCACCTGCCGGCTGACATCAAATTCTTTTGCAAGCTGCGCCCCAGATACCGGAATACTGCTTTTTTTAATCTGATTTATGATTTGATCTCTGCGTTCAGAACCTGTCATAAATACTGTTCCTCTCTTTCTTTTTCTGCATCTTTATTCCACTGCATGCAGATTCTTTAAAGAAATATCCAGGATCGGAGCGGAGTGTGTCAACGCACCGCTGGAAATATAGTCAACTCCGATCTCTGTCAGACGCGCGATATTTTCTTTTGTCACATTTCCGGAGCACTCTGTCTGGGCTCTTCCGTCGATCAGCTCCACTGCTTTTTTCATATCCTCCGGTGACATATTATCCAGCATGATGATATCTGCGCCGGCTTCCACCGCTTCTTTTACCATATCCAGATTTTCTACTTCTACTTCAATTTTTCTGACAAACGGTGCATACTCTTTTGCCATCTGCACCGCTTTTGTCACACTTCCTGCTGCTCCGATGTGATTGTCTTTTAACAACACACCGTCAGAAAGGTTGTAACGGTGGTTGTATCCGCCGCCTGCACGAACTGCATATTTTTCAAAAATACGCATATTCGGCGTTGTTTTTCTGGTATCCAGAAGTTTGATCTTGCTTCCTTCCAGAAGTTTTGCAACAGAATTGGTATAGGTCGCGATTCCGCTCATTCTCTGAAGATAGTTCAAGGCAACACGTTCTCCGGAAAGAAGGACGCGAATATCTCCTTTGACTTTTCCCATAAGCTGTCCATTTTTTACTTCCTCTCCGTCTTTGCAGTATAATTCGACCTTTGTATCCGGATCCAGAAGTGCAAACACTCGCTCAAATACTTCCAGTCCCGCAATAATTCCATCCTGTTTGCAGATCAGGTCTACTTCACCTGCCACTGTCTCTTTCATCACTGAATTGGTTGTCACATCTTCACTGGAAATGTCTTCTTTTAACGCTTCTAAGATCAGGTGATCTGCCTGAAGCTTCATTGTAATCTGATTCATCTGGTTTCTCCTTTATGTTTCATCTATTCTTTCATTTTATACAGCCTGTTCTTTTTCCAGGCACCATTGCTCTTTGATAAGATTTGCCGCTCTTTTTGCAAATACAAGACTCTCCAGAAGAGAGTTGCTTGCCAGACGGTTCGCTCCGTGCACACCGTTGCAGCTTGTCTCTCCCACTGCAAACAGCTGCGGCATGGACGTGTGGCTGTTCTTGTCTACCCAGATACCGCCCATAAAATAGTGCTGCGCCGGAACGACCGGAATGCACTCTTTTGTAACATCATAGCCTTCCTCCAGGCAATGCTCGTAAATATTCGGAAAATGACTCAATATCGTCTCTTTCTCGATCGGCGCCATGGACAGCCACACAAAATTTGTTCCATCCTTTTCCATCTGTTCCCGGATTGCCTTTGTCACCACGTCTCGCGGAAGCAGTTCATCTACGAAACGCTCCATGTTTTTATTATAGAGAAGTGCGCCTTCCCCACGGACGGATTCGGAGATCAGGAATCGTCTGCCCGGCTTTTCCGAATACAATGTAGTCGGATGGATCTGTACATAATCCAGATGCTCCAGACGAATGTGATGTTTTTTCGCTACTTCCAGTGCATCTCCTGTCAGATGCGGAAAATTTGTGGAATGCTGGTACAGCCCGCCGATTCCTCCGCTTGCCAGAATGGTATAATCTGCATAAATAGAGGACTCTTCACCACTTTGCGTCTTCACGGTGATTCCCGCACATTTTCCGTTTTCCTCAAGAATATCTGTCATGGTCGTATATTCGTAAATTGTTACGTTATTCTTTTCCCTTACCCGCGCCAACAGCTTACTGGTGATCTCTTTTCCTGTCACATCTGCATGAAACAGAATTCTCGGTCTGGAGTGTGCCCCCTCTCTTGTGTAGGCAAACGCTTCTCCGTCCTTTTCAAATTCTACTCCATATCCTACCAGATCTTCAATGATTTTTCCAGAACTGCGGATCATAATATCGACAGATTCTTTCCGGTTTTCATAATGACCGGCTCTCATCGTATCTTCAAAATAGCTGTCATAATCCTGTTCATCCCGGAGTACACAGATTCCGCCCTGTGCCAGAAATGAATCACTGCTCTCGGCATCTGATTTCGTGATCATGATGATTTCTTTGTCATCCGGAAGATTCAACGCCGAAAACAATCCCGCTACACCGGTTCCAACGATGACAACATCTGCTTTTTTCTTCATAATACTCTCTTTCCTTTCGGCAGGTCTCTTTTTTCAAAAAGACACTCTATTTTGCCAGCTCCAGCATTTTTTCCAATGGTTTTCTGGAGTCCGTTCTCAATGCTTCACTCAAATGCACTTCATTCTCTCCTGTTTTTAAGACGTGAAGGACTTTTTCTAATGTGATCAGCTTCATATCTGTGCAGACAGGCTCTGTCTCTGTAAAATAAAACTTCTTGCCCGGGTTGTCCTTTTCCAGTTTGTAGCGAACTCCATTTTCCGTACAGATAATAAATTCTTCGTTTTCGCTTTTTGCTGCATAATCAATGATCCCGGATGTACTTCCCACATAATCGGAAATCTCCAGCACTGCTTTCGGACATTCCGGATGGGACAATACTTCTGCATTCGGATGCTGTGCCTTTGCTTTTTTGATCTCTTCCACCTGCATCTTCTCATGGATCGGGCAATAGCCTTCGTTGTATACAAAGTTCTTCTCCGGTACCTGCTCTGCAATAAAATGTGCCAGGTTCTTGTCCGGAATAAAGAAAATATTCTTGTTCGGAAGTGCTTTTACGATCTTCACTGCATTTGCTGATGTAACACACACATCAGAATGTGTCTTCAATTCTGCAGTAGAATTGATGTAACACACCACTGCCAGATCTTCATATGTATCACGCATCTTCTGGATCGTATCTGCATCTGCCATATGCGCCATTGCACAGTCTGCATGCATATCCGGCATCAATACGGTTTTCTCCGGGTTCAGTACCTTCGCACTCTCTCCCATAAAAGAAACGCCACAGAATACGATGGTCTGCTCTTTCAATCCGACTGCAACCTTACTCAGATAAAAAGAATCTCCGATGTAGTCGGCAATGTCCTGAATCTCCGGCCTTACATAATAATGTGCCAGAATGACTGCATTTTTTTCTTGCTTCAATTTCTGGATTTCTTCCACAATTGTCATCTTCTATTCCCTCACTTATCCTGAATTGTTAAATTTTTATCGTTAATTGCTGACCATTATAGCACAAGACTTTACATATGACAAGACAGTTGTAAAATTAAAAAAGAAGATACAATCCGATTTAACAGACTGTACCTTCCATATTTTATACACTTAATTTCTTTTCTGCCAGCACGCTGGATATGGCAAACAATCCAACACATACCACAATATAGAATCCGTATTCTGCGATTCCGATATAAAGTCCTTTGTGAATTCCCAGAACCTCGTATCTTGCAAACAGGTTATAAACATACTCCACAATTCCGTTGATCACGAAGAACAGGATCAAAGAAACAATCCCTGCAAATCTGGAATTGATCAATACCGTTCTGGATACAATAATTGCCAGAAATCCGGTTGCGATCACAGATGTCCATGCCAGGAAGAAAAACAGCAAGATTGCCAGAACGGTTATCCAGTCCAGGTTGCCCTGAAGTAGCCACTCAAATCCCATGCGGATTGCCTGCATAAGTTCTTTCCATGCTCCCTCTTTTGCGATCATCGTCATAACGCATGCGGTACCAGCCAGCACATATGCTGCTGAAATACAGAAAATCTGCAACGCTGCTGCGATATATTTTGCACCAAGGATCTTCCAGCTTGGCATCGGCACCATCCAGAGCATATGACTCTGCTTTGTTTTCAGGTCACGATTCAATATCAACAGACTTTCAATTCCCATATAGAAGAAGACAAACATTCCAACAAAAATCTCCAGTCCCATACTGATTCCTACCATATTCCCATTGTCTGAAAAAATTCCTGCCGCAAATGCCAGTAAAAATACCAGAAGCAGCGCCAGTATGATGTTTCTGGATGTCTGCTGTTTTTTCAGCTCATATTTGATCAAACGTCCCATTTTGTTTCCTCTCTTTCTCTTTTCTCATTCTGCCTTTGTTCTTCCTACATGATCTCCAGATAAATATCTGCCACGGATTTTCCACTTTGCATCCGTTCTTCTTCCACTGACATCCGACGCACAACTTCTCCGTCTTTGATAAAGATTGCCTCATCGATAAAACTTTCGATCTCATCGATCATATGTGTGGAAATTACAAAGGTATTTTTTTCATTTGCTGACTCCAGGATCATCCCGAGAATCTCTTCTTTTGCTTTGTAATCAATTCCATTGAACGGCTCATCCAGAAGATACAGCTCTGCTTTGCGGCTCAGTGTTGCGATCACCTTCAGCTTTGCTGTCATACCGGTGGACAGTTCTTTGACCTTCATCTTGCCTTCCAGTGACATCCTTCTTACCATCTCGTGAAATTTCTTCTCGTCAAAATCCGGGAAGAAATCTTTATAGTACTGTCCGACTCCGTTCACATCCAGAAAACTGTAGAAAAACGGCTCTGTAGACATGTAGGCGATCTCTGCCTTATCTCCATAGAACCACGGATGCTCCTTGAACAAAACCTCTCCGGATGTAGGCTTTGTCAGACCGGAGATGATCTTCATCCATGTGGTCTTCCCACTTCCGTTCTCCCCTAGCAGACCATAGATCTTTCCGCCTTCCAGTTTCAGCGAAACTTCATTCAGCGCCTTTTTTGTGTAAAATGATTTGCTTAAATCACGACATTCTAAAATCATCTTCTCTCCTCCTTGTAGTCTGCAATTTTTGAGATAATATCATCTTTTTCAAATCCAAGATCCTGCATCTCATGTATAAAGCTGCTCAACAATTCTTCTGCCATTTCTTTTTTAATCGTCTCGAACATCGTCTCTTCCTCCATCACAAATGTTCCAATCCCCCGCTTTGTATAACAATATCCATGAGTCTCCATCTCTCTGTAAATTCTTGCCGCAGTGTTCTGATTGATCTTATAAAGAACCGCCAGCTCTCTGTTGGATGGAAGCTTCTCTCCGGGAAGTATCTTTCCCTGGATCATCTTTTTCTTCAAGTCGTGAATGACCTGCAGATAGATCGGTATCTCTGCATTGTAATTCATCTTCTTCCTCCTTCCGCCTCGTGTATCAGTGCTATAGTTAGATAGTACACTAGGTTTTTAGTTTTGTCAAGAGGATAAAAAAACAGCCGCATGATTTTTTCTCACACGACTGTTCCGCTTATCTTCTCAACACTGCCCACTTCTGCTCTCCGTCATCCTTTAAATCTACATCCGGAAAGCTTTTGATATACTGCT
>OASY01000231.1_pt1 | contig 45215 bp, 38 predicted proteins | sample 1501231 | NCBI WGS metagenome assembly OASY01 (sample SAMEA2579917, study PRJEB22360) | human gut metagenome | biome: human gut; feature: human-associated habitat; material: faeces | place: Denmark | collected 2008/2010 | reverse complement strand
TCTAAGTTACCAATTCTCGTCTGATGGCTACATACGGCGGTCAGTTTACGCTTACGATTTTGGCTCTTACGAAGTAAAAGGCAATAAGGTTGAGTTTGAAGTATTCAATCCTGAAGACCGTGCGTACGACAAAGTGACCGTCACGGTTGGTGCTGACGGTAATGCCACCGGCGCCAGCGTTGAATTTATCGGAAAATAGCCGGTATGTCGGACTGCCACCCTGTTTTATTGCCCGAAGGCCCTTTCTCACGCGAACAGGCGGTTGCCGTCACAACAGCTTACCGCAATGTGCTTATTGAAGATGACCAGGGAACGCATTTCCGGCTGGTTATCCGCAATGCCGAAGGGCAGCTACGCTGGCGGTGCTGGAATTTTGAACCTGATGCCGGAAAACAGCTAAATTCGTATCTCGCCAGTGAGGGAATTCTCAGGCAATAAACGTCTTCATTTCATCCATCAGGCCGCGTCTTCTCCGGGAGACGCGGCCTTTTCGTTTATACCGCTAATTCATTCATAAGGAGCAAAGTATGCAATTAGCCAGTCGTTTTGGTCATGTAAATCAGATCCGTCGGGAGCGCCCACTGACACGCGAAGAACTGATGTACCACGTCCCGAGTATTTTTGGAGAAGACCGGCACACCTCCCGCAGTGAACGGTATGCGTACATTCCCACCATCACCGTCCTGGAAAATCTGCAGCGGGAAGGCTTTCAGCCGTTCTTCGCCTGCCAGACCCGTGTGCGCGACCAGAGCCGCCGGGAATATACCAAACATATGCTGCGTCTGCGGCGGGCCGGACAGATAACCGGTCAGCATGTGCCTGAAATTATTCTGCTCAACTCCCATGACGGTTCATCCAGCTACCAGATGTTACCCGGATATTTTCGTGCCATTTGTACCAATGGACTGGTCTGCGGTCAGTCTCTGGGAGAATTGCGTGTTCCACACCGGGGAAATGTGGTGGAGAAAGTTATTGAAGGGGCTTATGAGGTGGTGGGCGTGTTTGACCGGATAGAGGAGAAGCGTGATGCCATGCAGTCGCTGGTCCTGCCGCCACCGGCACGCCAGGCGCTGGCACAGGCGGCACTGACTTACCGTTATGGTGACGAACATCGGCCCGTCACCACCGCCGACATTCTGACGCCACGACGCCGGGAGGATTACGGTAAGGACCTGTGGAGTACTTATCAGACCATCCAGGAGAATATGCTGAAAGGCGGAATTTCCGGTCGCAGTGCCAGAGGAAAACGTATCCACACCCGTGCCATTCACAGCATCGACACCGACATTAAGCTCAATCGCGCATTGTGGGTGATGGCAGAAACGCTACTGTAGAGCCTGCGCTGATGCAATCTGTCCCTGAAGGCGTGATTCAGGCACCAGAATCACCCGACGCCCCGGAGAACTCAGTCTGTGCAGACTGAGTACAGGCAATGGCATCTTCTGGCCATCCGTCTGTGACCGGAACGGTTACGCGTACGGCTGTCCGGAATTTCAGCCGAATATCATTCATCCCTGATATTGCCGGGTCTCACGGTCAGTGATGAACGTGATGTTGTCAGCCCCCGGCCTTTATTTCCTCTCATTTATACACATTGTAAGGATTTCACTCATGAAAATCGTTTCTCAGAACACAACTGCTCTTTCTTCAGCCACAGCACCAGGGAATAACCAGCCCCAACTGGTTGCTACTCCCGTCCCTGATGAACAACGTATCAGCTTCTGGCCGCAGCATTTTGGCCTCATTCCACAGTGGGTGACCCTGGAGCCCCGTGTCTTCGGCTGGATGGACCGTCTGTGCGAAGACTACTGCGGTGGTATCTGGAATCTGTACACCCTGAACAACGGCGGGGCATTTATGGCACCCGAACCGGATGACGATGATGACGAAACATGGGTACTGTTCAGTGCCATGAACGGTAACCGCGCTGAAATGAGCCCGGAAGCCGCCGGCATTGCTGCCTGTCTGATGACGTACAGCCATCATGCCTGTCGTACGGAGTGTTATGCCATGACGGTCCATTATTACCGGCTGCGGGATTATGCCCTGCAGCATCCGGAATGCAACGCCATTATGCGCATCATTGACTGAAAGGGGCCGGAACAATGCAACAGCTTTCCTTTCTGCCCGGAGAGATGACGCCCGGCGAGCGCAGCCTCATTCAGCGGGCCCTGAAAACCCTGGACCGCCATCTTCATGAACCCGGCGTGGCCTTCACCTCCACCCGTGCGGCACGGGAGTGGCTGATTCTGAACATGGCGGGACTGGAGCGGGAAGAGTTCCGGGTGCTGTATCTGAATAACCAGAATCAGCTGATTGCCGGTGAAACCCTCTTCACTGGCACCATCAACCGCACAGAAGTCCATCCCCGGGAGGTGATTAAACGCGCCCTGTACCACAATGCCGCTGCCGTGGTGCTGGCGCACAATCACCCATCCGGTGAAGTCACCCCCAGCAAGGCAGACCGCCTTATCACTGAGCGTCTGGTACAGGCACTGGCCCTGGTGGATATCCGGGTACCGGACCATCTGATAATCGGTGGCAGCCAGGTTTTCTCCTTTGCGGAACACGGTCTGCTTTAACCCGTCACCGTCACAATCACCTTCATATCACTTCAGTTTCTCTTTCTCAGCTGTTTCTTACTTTCACATTCAGGAGGACTATTCTCATGAAAATCATCACCCGTGGTGAAGCCATGCGTATTCACCGTCAGCATCCTGCATCCCGTCTTTTTCCGTTCTGTACCGGTAAATACCGCTGACACGGTAGCACGGATACATATACCGGCCGTGAAGTACAGGATATTCCCGGTGTGCTGGCTGTGTTTGCAGAACGCCGGAAGGACAGTTTTGGTCCGTATGTCCGGCTGATGAGCGTCACCCTGAACTGAGTCTGGAAGGGCATTCAGAAGAGCAGAATTATCGCCACCACCGGACCATTCTTAACCAATTTTCTGTGAGGATTTTATCGTGTCAGACACACTCCCCGGGACAACGCTTCCCGACGACAATAACGACCGCACCTGGTGGGGACTGCCCTGCACCGTGACGCCCTGTTTTGGTGCCCGTCTGGTACAGGAAGGCAACCGGTTGCATTACCTTGCCGACCGCGCCGGTATTAGAGGGCGGTTCAGCGACGCGGATTCGTACCACCTGGACCAGGCCTTTCCGCTGCTGATGAAACAACTGGAACTCATGCTCACCAGCGGTGAACTGAATCCCCGCCATCAGCATACCGTCACGCTGTATGCAAAAAGGCTGACCTGCGAAGCCGACACCCTCGGCTCCTGTGGTTACGTTTATCTGGCTGTTTATCCGACACTGGCACCCGCAATCACCTCATAACCCCGAAGCTCTCACCTTTAGCACTACCAGTTACAGAGAACTTAAGATGAAAACATTATCCGACACACATGTACGGGAGGTATCTCGCTGCCCGTCTCCCGTCACCATCTGGCAGACACTGCTCACCCGGTTGCTGGACCAGCACTACGGCCTCACGCTGAATGACACACCGTTCGCTGATGAACGTGTGATTGAGCAGCATATTGAGGCAGGCATTTCACTGTGTGATGCGGTGAACTTTCTCGTGGAAAAATACGCGCTGGTGCGTACCGACCAGCCGGGATTCAGCGCAGGAACTTCGTCGCAGTTAATCAACAGCATTGATATTCTCCGGGCACGCCGGGCAACAGGTCTGATGACCCGCAGCAACTACAGAACGGTAAATAACATTACCCTGGGGAAGCATCCGGAGGCGAAACAATGAAACTTTCCCTGACACTGGAAGCCGACAGCATTAACGTGCAGGCACTGAACATGGGGCGCATTGTCGTTGACATTGATGGTGTAAATCTCGCTGAACTGATTAATGTGGTCTGCGATAACGGTTACTCCCTTCGTGTTGTTGATGAATCTGACCGGGCCTCAACAGACTGCACGCTACCATTTGCCGCCCTTACCGGCATACGCTGCAGTACCGCTCATATCACAGAAAGGGACAACGCCTGGCTGTACTCGCTGTCGCATCAGACCAGTGACGTTGGTGAATCAGAATGGATTCATTTCACAGGTAGCGGATATCTGTTACGTACCGATGCGTGGTCATATCCGGTTCTGCGGCTTAAACGCCTGGGGCTGTCAAAAACGTTCCGTCGTCTGGTTATCACACTTACCCGACGTTATGGCGTCAGTCTCATTCATCTGGATGCCAGCGCTGAATGCCTGCCGGGTTTACCCACTTTCAACTGGTAACCAGGAACAACATGAAATCATTAACCACGGAAACCGCACTGGATATTCTGATTGCGTGGCTGCAGGACAATATCGACTGCGAATCGGGAATTATCTTTGACAACAATGAGGATAAAACGGATTCAGCAGCACTGTTGCCCTGTATCGAACAGGCCAGAGAGGATATCCGTACCCTGCGCCAACTGCAGCTTCAGCACCAGAACCGGTGAGTCTCACTCATCATCTCACTCACCAGACTTCATTCCACTGACGCCAGCCTGAACACGGCTGGCGTTTTCATTTATCTGCAAAAAGGAATATCGATTATGTCTGAAATCACAGTCTCCCGTCCGGAAGTGGTCAACGAGAATACGGACGTTATCTGCTCCACCTCAGTCAGGTCCAGGTCACTGGAATATGATAATTTTCCGGAAATCAGCGAAGCGAACATTCTGAGCACATTTGAACAACTGCACCAGAACAAAGATGAAGTGTTTGAACGGGGAGTGATCAACGTCTTCAAAGGGCTGAGCTGGGATTACAAAACCAACTCACCCTGTAAATTTGGCAGTAAAATTATCGTCAACAATCTGGTGAGATGGGACCAGTGGGGATTTCATCTTATCAGTGGAATGCAGGCAGATCGCCTGGCTGACCTAGAAAGAATGTTGCATCTGCTCAGCGGTAAACCGATCCCCGACAACCGAGGGAATATCACCATTAATCTGGATGACCACATACAGTCCGTTCAGGGTAAAGGACGCTATGAAGATGAGATGTTCATCATTAAATACTTTAAGAAGGGATCTGCACACATCACTTTCAAAAGGCTGGAGCTGATTGACAGAATTAACGATATAATAGCCAGGCACTTTCCTTCTGTGCTCTCAGCCTGACCCCGAGTTTGATTCCCTTTCAATATCAAAAGGGACTGCGGGTACAAATGAGGGTACATTTTTAATCAAACCAAACAAATCAGATTTATATCAATATGATAGAGGCAACCTTCGATTCCGAGTCCGGCACCACTAATTCTTAAGAACCCGCCCACAAGGCGGGTTTTTGCTTTTGGATCTTTATATAAAATAAACTTGGGAGCATAACGCCATCAGGTCTTAAACACTCCCGAATCATCAATAAACATCCCCCGCTAACAAAACACAGTTCAGTTCACATAACATCCCTGTTATCCCACACATATCTGCTGGCCGAACGACGCCAGTGCGCATACGGAGGCAAGAGCAGCCCTGCACATGGCAGCGCTTGTGGTAACCTGGTTTAATCCGGTGATAGAGGCGTTTTACATGCATCTGCCAGCAGCCGGAAAAACCAAAAAAGTGGCGCTGGTTGACTGTATGCGTAAATTGCTGACCATCCTGAACGCAATGCTCAGAAAGAACGAAGAGTGAAATGAATCGTAGCATCATGTTGCTCCATAATTTTTACGTTCAAGACAGTTGATTATCGGCGCATATGACTCAAAAAGAGCCTGATGATTGCCTCTTTTCCATAGGCTCTTTCTCTGAAGTGAAGGAAGGCCCGGAAGAAAGCACTCGCTGGCATACGTGACTCCAGCTCAACCGGAGATAATCACCATTGTTATTTTTCTATTTAATAATAATCTCCTGAAAAATAGATATAGCAAAAATACAATCCGGCCAGATTTAATTCCGCATTCATTACCAGAAATAATCAACACCACAACTATCATATCATTCAATAGTCACCGCTAAAATTTTATTATTTTCCTCTTCTTTACATAGAAATTGTCAACCTGTTTATTATGCCGCACTTAAATAGTTAATCACAAAACAACATCACCATTATTTGCGTGTTTTATTTATTAATAACATAGTCATACGTTCTTTTTTTACAAGGAAATAATCAATTGATAAATTGTTTTTGTTCTTAATAGTCAAGTAGGAAACATTTTAATAAATGATAAAAATCCTAAATTCCTTGTTCATAATGTAGGGGTGTGTTAAATAGGTGGGCAAAATTTGGTTCCCCTTCTCGCCTGTAATATTGCAGCATCTTCGCACCTCCATGAGACATTGCGACTTAATAAGAAGGTGATAAGTCCTGCATATAAGCATGGACTGACCATGGTTTTATATTCATTAAAAATTTTGTTACAACCCATTGATTTAGCATAAATAAATTATAGTGGGTTCGGATTTGTTGTGACTGTGGCATTATTTCCGTGCAAAGGAGCTGATATGTCTGAAAGACATTTACCTGATGACCAGAGCAGTACTATCGATCCATATCTAATTACCTCTGTTCGCCAGACTCTGGCAGAACAAGGCGCAGCATTACAAAACTTGTCTAAACAACTGGATTCCGGGCAGTACCAGCGTGTCCTTAATTTGATAATGAACTGTAAAGGGCACGTTATTCTTTCGGGAATGGGTAAATCAGGGCATGTCGGTCGTAAAATGTCAGCGACGCTGGCCTCTACGGGTACGCCTAGTTTCTTTATTCATCCTGCAGAAGCTTTCCATGGCGATCTGGGCATGATTACGCCTTACGATCTTCTGATCCTTATTTCTGCCAGCGGTGAAACGGATGAAATCCTCAAGCTAGTTCCTTCACTGAAAAATTTCGGCAACCGAATTATCGCCATTACCAATAATGGAAATTCCACGCTGGCGAAAAATGCTGATGCCGTGCTGGAACTCCACATGGCGAATGAAACCTGCCCGAATAATCTTGCACCAACAACGTCTACCACGCTGACGATGGCGATCGGCGATGCGCTGGCGATTGCCATGATCCACCAACGCAAATTTATGCCGAATGATTTTGCGCGCTATCACCCGGGCGGTTCATTAGGTCGTCGCCTGCTGACCCGCGTTGCTGATGTCATGCAGCATGATGTTCCTGCGGTACAGCTGGATGCGTCATTTAAAACCGTGATTCAACGTATCACCAGCGGATGCCAGGGAATGGTGATGGTAGAAGACGCAGAAGGTGGGCTAGCGGGCATTATCACCGACGGTGACCTGCGTCGCTTTATGGAAAAAGAGGATTCTCTGACATCCGCCACGGCTGCGCAGATGATGACACGTGAACCGCTGACGCTACCGGAAGACACCATGATCATTGAAGCGGAAGAAAAAATGCAAAAGCACCGCGTCTCAACGTTATTGGTGACCAACAAGGCAAATAAAGTCACTGGCCTTGTGCGCATTTTCGACTAATTAAGCAACGGGGTTCGAGAGGTTAGTCTCTCATTGAGTTTGCGCCCCACTGAAACTTTGATAATCGTTACATGTTGATAAAAGTGAAGTCTGCCGTATCCTGGATGCGTGCTCGTCTGTCTGCCACCTCACTGGCAGATATCCAAAAACACCTGGCGAAAATCATCATTCTGACACCGATGGCGGTGCTGCTGATCTATCTGGCTATCTTCAGCCAGCCTCGCTATATGAGCGAGTCGAAAGTCGCCATTAAACGCTCGGATGATTTAAACAGCGGCAGCCTGAATTTTGGTCTGCTTCTGGGTGCCTCTAACCCCAGTTCCGCAGAAGATGCGTTGTATCTGAAAGAGTACATCAACTCGCCGGATATGCTGGCGGCGCTGGATAAGCAACTAAATTTTCGTGAAGCGTTTAGCCACAGCGGGCTCGATTTTCTTAATCATCTTAGCAAGGATGAAACTGCAGAAGGCTTCCTGAAGTACTACAAGGACCGTATCAACGTCTCGTATGACGATAAAACCGGATTACTGAATATTCAGACGCAGGGCTTTAGCCCGGAGTTTGCGCTTAAGTTTAACCAGACCGTGCTGAAAGAGTCAGAGCGCTTTATCAATGAGATGTCACATCGCATCGCGCGTGACCAGCTTGCCTTTGCAGAAACGGAGATGGAAAAGGCACGCCAGCGTCTGGACGCCAGCAAAGCGGAATTGCTCTCTTATCAAGACAACAACAACGTTCTGGATCCACAGGCACAGGCACAGGCGGCGAGCACGTTAGTGAATACGCTGATGGGCCAGAAGATCCAGATGGAAGCGGACCTGCGGAACTTGCTGACGTATCTGCGTGAGGACGCCCCGCAAGTTGTGAGTGCGCGTAATGCGATTCAGTCATTGCAGGCACAAATTGACGAAGAAAAAAGCAAAATCACAGCGCCGCAGGGTGACAAGCTAAACCGTATGGCGGTGGATTTTGAAGAAATCAAATCAAAAGTAGAGTTCAACACCGAGCTGTACAAACTGACCCTGACCTCCATTGAAAAGACCCGTGTAGAAGCGGCTCGTAAGCTCAAGGTGCTGTCAGTGATCAGTTCGCCACAGTTGCCGCAGGAATCGTCTTTTCCAAATATCCCTTATTTGATCGCCTGCTGGTTACTGGTGTGCTGCCTGCTGTTCGGCACCCTGAAACTGTTGCTGGCTGTTATTGAAGATCACCGAGACTAACGCTGTCGCTGAATGAGTTTGTGATGAAATTATTTAAATCAATTTTACTGATTGCCGCCTGTCACGCGGCGCAGGCCAGCGCGGCCATTGATATTAACGCTGACCCAAACCTTACAGGAGCCGCGCCGCTTACCGGTATTCTGAACGGGCAACAGTCGGATACGCAAAACATGAGCGGCTTCGACAATACCCCGCCGCCCGCACCGCCGGTGGTCATGAGCCGTATGTTTGGTGCTCAACTTTTCAACGGCACCAGCGCAGATAGCGGTGCGACGGTAGGATTCAACCCTGACTATATTCTGAATCCGGGTGATAGCATTCAGGTTCGCTTGTGGGGTGCGTTCACCTTTGATGGTGCGTTACAGGTTGATCCCAAAGGTAATATTTTCCTGCCGAACGTTGGTCCGGTGAAAGTTGCTGGCGTCAGTAATAGTCAGCTAAATGCCCTGGTCACATCCAAAGTGAAGGAAGTATACCAGTCCAACGTCAACGTCTACGCCTCCTTATTACAGGCGCAGCCAGTAAAAGTGTACGTGACCGGATTTGTGCGTAATCCTGGTCTGTATGGCGGTGTGACGTCTGATTCGTTACTCAATTATCTGATCAAGGCTGGCGGCGTTGATCCAGAGCGCGGAAGTTACGTTGATATTGTGGTCAAGCGCGGTAACCGCGTGCGCTCCAACGTCAACCTGTACGACTTCCTGCTGAACGGCAAACTGGGGCTTTCGCAGTTCGCCGATGGTGACACCATCATCGTCGGGCCGCGTCAGCATACTTTCAGCGTTCAGGGCGATGTCTTTAACAGCTACGACTTTGAGTTCCGCGAAAGCAGCATTCCCGTAACGGAAGCGTTGAGCTGGGCGCGCCCTAAGCCTGGCGCGACTCACATTACGATTATGCGTAAACAGGGGCTGCAAAAACGCAGCGAATACTATCCGATCAGTTCTGCGCCAGGCCGTATGTTGCAAAATGGCGATACCTTAATCGTGAGCACTGACCGCTATGCCGGCACCATTCAGGTGCGGGTTGAAGGCGCACACTCCGGTGAACATGCCATGGTACTGCCTTATGGTTCCACTATGCGTGCGGTTCTGGAAAAAGTCCGCCCGAACAGCATGTCGCAGATGAACGCAGTTCAGCTTTATCGCCCATCAGTGGCTCAGCGTCAGAAAGAGATGCTGAATCTCTCGCTGCAAAAGCTGGAGGAAGCATCACTTTCTGCCCAGTCATCCACCAAAGAAGAAGCCAGCCTGCGAATGCAGGAAGCACAACTGATCAGCCGCTTTGTGGCGAAAGCACGCACCGTTGTTCCGAAAGGTGAAGTGATCCTCAACGAATCCAATATTGATTCTGTTCTGCTTGAAGATGGCGACGTCATCAATATTCCGGAGAAAACATCGCTGGTTATGGTTCATGGCGAAGTGCTGTTCCCGAACGCGGTGAGCTGGCAGAAGGGTATGACCACCGAGGATTACATCGAGAAATGTGGTGGCCTGACGCAGAAATCGGGTAACGCCAGAATTATCGTCATTCGTCAGAACGGTGCAGCCGTCAACGCAGAAGATGTGGATTCACTCAAACCGGGCGATGAGATTATGGTTCTGCCGAAATATGAATCGAAAAACATTGAAGTTACCCGTGGTATTTCCACCATCCTCTATCAGCTGGCGGTGGGTGCAAAAGTGATTCTGTCTTTGTAAGGAGTTGAAATGAGCAAAGCAGTTATTGTCATTCCGGCTCGTTATGGCTCATCGCGCCTGCCGGGTAAGCCACTGCTCGATATTGTTGGTAAACCGATGATCCAGCATGTTTACGAGCGTGCGTTACAGGTGGCGGGCGTTGCGGAAGTTTGGGTGGCAACAGACGATCAGCGTGTTGAAAAGGCCGTGCAGGCATTTGGCGGGAAAGCCATCATGACGCGCAACGATCATGAATCCGGCACCGATCGGCTGGTCGAGGTGATGCATAAAGTCGAGGCAGATATCTACATTAACCTGCAGGGCGACGAACCAATGATTCGCCCGCGGGATGTAGAAACGCTGTTACAAGGAATGCGTGATGACCCCGCGTTGCCAGTGGCAACGCTATGCCACGCGATTTCTGCCGAAGAAGCGACCGAGCCAAGCACGGTAAAAGTGGTGGTAAATACCCACCAGGATGCGCTTTATTTCAGCCGTTCGCCTATTCCGTATCCGCGAAATGCTGAAAAAGCGCGCTACCTGAAACACGTCGGTATTTACGCTTATCGTCGCGATGTGCTGCAAAACTACAGCCAGTTACCGGAGTCCATGCCAGAGCAGGCAGAATCACTGGAGCAGCTGCGGTTGATGAGCGCAAGGATCAACATCCGCACATTTGAGGTTGCCGCAACCGGTCCGGGCGTCGACACCCCAGCATGCCTGGAAAAAGTGCGCGCCCTGATGGCACAGGAACTGGCTGAAAACGCATGATTGGCATTTACTCGCCTGGCATCTGGCGTATTCCGCATCTGGAGAAATTTCTGGCGCAACCGTGCCAGAAACTTTCTCTGCTGCGCCCTGTTCCGCAAGAAGTTGATGCTATCGCCGTGTGGGGACATCGTCCCAGCGCGGCGAAACCAATCGCCATCGCCAAAGCAGCGGGAAAACCCGTCATTCGTCTGGAAGATGGATTTGTGCGTTCGCTGGATCTTGGCGTCAATGGCGAGCCGCCGCTTTCTCTGGTGGTGGATGATTGTGGCATTTACTACGATGCCAGCAAGCCTTCGGCGCTGGAGAAACTGGTACAGGATAAAGCCGGAAATGCGGCATTGGCTGATCAGGCCAGAGAAGCGATGCACACCATCGTGACCGGGGATTTGTCGAAATATAACCTGGCACCTGCGTTTGTGGCGGATGAATCAGAACGTTCAGACATCGTTCTGGTTGTCGATCAGACATTTAATGATATGTCAGTGACGTATGGCAATGCTGGCCCGCATGAGTTTGCTGCCATGCTGGAAGCCGCGATGGCGGAAAATCCTCAAGCCGAAATTTGGGTGAAGGTGCACCCAGATGTACTGGAAGGAAAGAAAACAGGTTATTTAGCCGATCTGCGTGCCACGCAACGAGTATGTTTGATTGCCGAGAATGTCAGTCCGCAGTCGCTATTGCGACACGTTTCCCAGGTTTACGTCGTGACATCCCAATACGGCTTTGAAGCCTTGCTGGCAGGAAAACCAGTAACATGTTTCGGCCAGCCCTGGTATGCAGGTTGGGGCTTAACCGACGATCGTCATCCACAGTCCGCTTTGTTATCTGCCCGACGCGGTTCTGCCACGCTGGAGGAACTTTTTGCCGCTGCATACCTGCGTTACTGTCGCTATATCGATCCGCAAACGGGAGAAGTAAGCGATCTATTTACCGTGCTGCAATGGCTGCAATTACAACGTCGACATCTGCAACAGCGTAATGGTTATTTATGGGCGCCAGGCTTAACGCTGTGGAAGTCAGCGATCCTGAAACCTTTCTTGCAAACGGCAACAAACCGGCTGAGTTTTTCACGTCGCTGTACTGCGGCGAGCGCCTGCGTGGTATGGGGTGTAAAGGGAGAACAGCAATGGCGAGCCGAAGCGCAGCGAAAATCACTGCCGTTATGGCGAATGGAAGATGGTTTTCTGCGTTCATCCGGACTTGGCTCTGACCTGCTGCCGCCGCTATCGCTGGTGCTGGATAAACGCGGTATTTACTATGACGCCACGCGCCCCAGCGATCTGGAAGTGCTGCTGAATCATAGCCAGCTAACGCTGGCGCAGAAGATGCGAGCTGAAAAATTACGCCAGCGACTGGTTGAAAGCAAACTGAGTAAGTACAACCTGGGAGCCGATTTCTCTCTACCAGCCGAAGCCAAAGATAAAAAAGTTATCCTGGTGCCGGGTCAGGTAGAGGACGATGCCTCTATTAAAACAGGCACTGTCTCGATTAAGAGCAACCTTGAGTTATTACGCACAGTACGCGAGCGTAATCCGCACGCCTACATTGTTTATAAACCGCACCCGGATGTACTGGTGGGGAATCGCAAGGGCGATATTCCGGCAGAACTAATTGCTGAACTCGCTGATTATCAGGCACTGGACGCAGATATTATTCAATGCATTCAGCGCGCAGATGAAGTGCACACCATGACATCATTGTCCGGGTTTGAAGCGTTATTACATGGCAAGCAAGTTCATTGTTACGGCCTGCCCTTCTATGCCGGTTGGGGTTTAACCGTTGATGAACATCACTGCCCGCGCCGCGAGCAAAAATTAACGTTAGCAGATTTGATCTATCAGGCGTTGATTGTTTATCCAACCTATATCCACCCAACACGGCTACAACCTATTACGGTAGAAGAAGCTGCGGAATATTTAATCAAGACGCCGCGCAAGCCGATGTTTATTACCCGAAAAAAAGCGGGGCGGGTAATACGCTATTACCGCAAATTAATTATTTTCTGCAAGGTCAGATTTGGCTAAACAATTTCATAGTTGACTATTACGCAAATTATTTATGCAAGGTAATGCACTAACCGTTTTATTATCCGGTAAAAAATATCTGCTATTGCAGGGGCCGATGGGACCTTTTTTCAATGACGTCGCCGAATGGTTAGAGTCATTAGGACGTAACGCTGTGAATGTTGTATTCAACGGTGGGGATCGTTTTTACTGCCGCCATCGACAATACCTGGCTTACTACCAAACGCCGAAAGAGTTCCCCGGATGGTTACGGGATCTCCACCGGCAATATGACTTTGATACCATCCTCTGCTTTGGTGACTGCCGCCCATTGCACAAAGAAGCAAAACGTTGGGCAAAGTCGAAAGGGATCCGCTTTCTGGCATTTGAGGAAGGATATTTACGCCCGCAATTTATTACCGTTGAAGAAGGCGGAGTAAACGCATATTCATCGCTACCGCGTGATCCGGATTTTTATCGTAAATTACCAGATATGCCTACGCCGCACGTTGAGAACTTAAAACCTTCAACGATGAAACGTATAGGTCATGCGATGTGGTATTACCTGATGGGCTGGCATTACCGCCATGAGTTCCCTCGCTACCGCCACCATAAATCGTTTTCCCCCTGGTATGAAGCACGTTGCTGGGTTCGTGCATACTGGCGCAAGCAACTTTACAAGGTAACACAGCGTAAGGTATTACCGAGGTTAATGAATGAGCTGGACCAGCGTTATTATCTTGCCGTTTTGCAGGTGTATAACGATAGCCAGATTCGTAACCACAGCAATTATAACGATGTGCGTGACTATATTAATGAAGTCATGAACTCATTTTCACGTAAAGCGCCGAAAGAAAGTTATTTGGTGATCAAACATCATCCGATGGATCGTGGTCACAGACTCTATCGACCATTAATTAAGCGGTTGAGTAAGGAATATGGCTTAGGCGAGCGCGTCATTTATGTGCACGATCTCCCGATGCCGGAATTATTACGCCATGCTAAAGCGGTGGTGACAATTAACAGTACGGCGGGGATATCTGCACTGATTCATAACAAACCACTCAAAGTGATGGGCAATGCCCTGTACGACATCAAGGGCTTGACGTATCAAGGGCATTTGCACCAGTTCTGGCAGGCCGATTTTAAACCGGATATGAAACTGTTTAAGAAGTTTCGAGGGTATTTATTGATGAAGACGCAGGTTAATGCAGTTTATTATGGGGGAAGGTTTTTTGAAAACAGAATGATGGTGGAAAATAAAACACATCTCGCAATAAAAAACAGATAATAGCCCATGTATTATCTAGTTTGTGTGATTCATAGACATCGTTTCACTATAATGCCTTACTATGAACAGGGAAATTCAGCAGCGGCTACAGTGGGTAAAACTCTATGAAACGTCTGGTGACGCGGGGTTCGTATGCCGTCGCTGCGGTATTTCCCGCCCCACATTGCGTAAATGGTGGCGCAGATATCTGGCTCAGGGCATCGCTGGTCTGGAAAGCCATAGCCGTCGCCCTAAACATTCACCATCAACGAAAACCGGCGCTGGCGAAGTCGCTCTGATTCTGGAGTTACGTTCCCTGCGAAATTTGGGTGCAAGGAGGATTCAGAGCGAGTTAAAACGACTTCATGCAATCTCACTGGCAGTGGCAACGATCCACAAAGTTCTTTGCCAGAATAAGGTTAAACCTGTCGTTAAATTCCGGCGTAAAGCAGATTTTATTCGCTACGAACGCCCTGTTCCCGGTGATCGGGTCCAGATGGATACCTGTAAAATTGGCCCCGGTTTGTATCAGTACACATCTGTTGATGACTGCACTCGCTACAGAGTCCTGAGACTCTACTCTCGTCGCACGGCTGCAAACACACTGGATTTTATCGATTGTGTTATTGAAGAAATGCCTTTCCCGATACAGCGCTTACAGACAGACCGGGGAAGAGAGTTTTTTGCCGTTAAGGTGCAGGAAAAATTGAAAGAATACAGCATCAAGTTTCGTCCAAATAAGCCAGCCTCACCTCATCTTAATGGCAAAGTTGAACGTTCTCAAAAGACAGACAAAGCCGAGTTTTACGCTACCGTAGACCTCTCAACTGATGACCTGAAAGAACTGCTGGCAGAATGGCAGCATTACTATAACTGGGAACGCCCTCATAGCGCTCACAACGGTAAAACTCCGATGGAGCGCTACTTCGAACTTGCAGAGCAAACACCATACTCTGATGCCGTTCACGCAAGCTATCAGCCCAATGAAGAGCATATACAGGAACAGAATTACAAACTTGAACTTGAACTGAGAAAATTGAAACGATGTCTATGAATCACACATCTAGTTAAATACAAACCCCACAATAAATCATATAAATGCATCTATTATTACATATCTTAATCTACATACAATTATAAATATTTATTTCAATGGTCTTGCTCTCTTTTATAATCACTATCCTATATAACTATTAAAATATAATTACTCATATAAAACAGCAGCAATGAAGATGTTTTAACATACCATTCAAATAAAACACTTTTCTCAAATGCAATGTGAATTTAACCGATAAAAATGGATAGGTAAATTAACACCAAACTAGTCATCTGAAAATTATCGATACGCATTTGGTTATTAGTATTTTAAATAACCTATGTCATAAATATCCCACCAGTATCTTTGGCGGGATATTTTATAATTGACCAAAATTATTTTTATTTCGCAAAATAATGTTATTTATTGAACTGTAAAATACTCATCTAAAAATATTGCTTTCAGATTGTTTTTTTTCATCCACCCTTTAATGTCGGAAAGATATTCGCTGGAATTTTCCATTATTATAATAAATATTCTATTTTTTTCATTTTTTTCTTTGCTTTTTAGAAAAGACTCTATTTTATTTGGCTTGCAGGACCACACAGGGCTATTTACGTTCAACTGTGGATAAACTTCAAATATTTTAGAAATAGAAAAAGATGGTCTATCAACACCTGTGTAATACAACTTTGTTTTTGAATTAACCGTATTTATTATTGCAACATCGCCAGAAATAAAATTAATTTTATTTTTTTCACCAACTAAATACTGACATGCTTTTGTTTGTTTAGGATTTGTTTTTAAGCGATATTCAAAACCGAGCCTTATTAAAATATTTTCAAATATATCATATGTGATTTCATCATATGATGAATCCTTATAATGTACTAAATAATTACATAACAAATATATTAAAAAAGATTTAAACTTTAGCTCCTTCTCGTATTTTTCATCATCTGATTGATGAGCAAACTCACGATAAAGAGATATTATTTCCTCCCCTGAACGAACATCATATGTAAAACCCTTCCCCGTATAAATACTGTTCCCAAGTACAAATGTCAATTTATTTAAAATAAGAGATTCCAAACCCACCGTAGAGTTTATGACCACATTAAACTCTGAAGCTTTAAGCAAGGAGTGTAGGTTAATATCTGAGTTAATTATGCATCCAGCCGGATAATCAATTTGCCTTTTTTTATTCTCAGGATGAGGGCGAATAACAAGAGAAAAACCTAATTTTTTTGCGACGGGCATTAGTTCATTAATCACTTGTCGCATTTTTTTAAATTTAGGTGAATTTATAATTATATTGGAATCACCTTCTATTTGTTCACAAAAAAGAATAAAACCTTTATTTTTAATTTTTAATTTTTGGAATATTCTTTGCTTATCTGAAATGATCAAATCATTAGTGTTAACAATCGTTTCATTAGCATCAGAAAAGTTTTTTATATAATTATCAGCGAAATGAAATTTATTGTTTGGCGGTATGTCGATGTAACTTCCCGCAAGATAGCTTTTAAAATTAACACCTTGATAATCCACAAGATAAGTAGATGGCAGAAGCCCTCTTTCTACAAAGAGAACCGGAACATCTATAATCTTTGCAACAATTTTAGGAATGAATATCATATGAGGTCCATTTCCATTCCAACTTACCAAAAAATCTGGTCGTATTTTCTCACAAAGATTCAACAATGTCTCAATCAAAAGAATACAATATTTTATTGATTTAGAAAATTTATCTTTCTCATAATGCTCTGGAAACATTCTCTTATGAGTTAAAATATCAACTCCAATATTTACTCCTCGATAGCTCATTTTTGCGATAGGAAGTTCATGATTTTCCCTATACCACTCTTCTGCCAGATCTCTATTTTTTTTGGTAAACATTTCTTTTAGTGAATGTGTTATAAAGTCATGCTGCATGAAAAAATTTTTATGAGCGCTTTCGACCTTCACAATCTCACTAAAAACTCCTTGTCTTCTTAATTCCATTGCAATATGCAGATTTATATCCATTAATAATCTGGCATCCATACCGAAAATTAAAGCTTTTTTACGGGAAGGCGTTTTACTTTCATTAACTGGTGTTTTTCTTATGCTATTTTCCTGTTTTATACAAATATTATCTCTAGGTAGTTCTAATATTTCCCTCCATTTTATAGCCACACTTTCGAAACTATATTCATCTTTCGCTAATTGCAGTGCATTTTCTTCTAACTGTATTCTTTTCTCGTTATGAGTAAGTATATCATAAAGCGCAGAAGTGAAATCATGCCATTGATCTGCAATAATGGCATGAACACCATTTTTAATATTAATACCATCACAACCCAAGGTGGTTGTTACCATTGCTTTTCCATAAGAAAGAGCCTCAACGGATTTTATTTTCATACCTGCGCCGTTGAGTATTGGGCAGATTACAACTTTTGCTGAATTATAACATTCTGATAGTTCTGGAACACGACCAAGACGATTAATATGATTTCCTTTAATTTTTTTTATAGCTGCGCAATTGCTTACATCTCCTGCTACAGCGATCAACGGCATTTTTCCAAGTAGTTTCGAAAGCTGCGGTATAACATTCGCATTGAACTTCATGAATCCTTCTATATTGAATGGTGAACTAGAACCCACAAACAAAATATCATATTTATGTTTAGAGTCTCTATTTACACATGTTTTAACGTTATGAAATCCGGGTATGAACACTGTATTTTTGATGCCAAATCTACGCTTGAATTCCTTTTCTTCATTTGGATTAATTGCTATTACTGTATCAAATTTATTAATACATTTTCTCTCACTTTTTTCAAATTTAGCGAGATCAAATCTATCGTTTGGTTTTATCTTTAGGGCTCCTTTCATTATCTCTGTAGCAAAATCGTGTGTATCAACTATTGTTTTCCCCTTGTAACCTCGTGGAATTACATCGGATATTTTCAAATAATTAACAATTACATAATCGGGTGACTTAGTTTTTATATATTTCCTTACAACTTTTTTAAATGTATATGGACAAGTCTCTTGCGTACAAATCCTGTCCGTCCCAAAAAGACTCTCATCTATCTTTTTTAATGCCGAAAAAACATTATCTTTTGAGAATTTAGGATGCCTTTTTACAATTACATCAGATAACTTATAAGCTTTTAAAACATCTTTCTTTACATCAATGCTTTTCCGTTCTTTTTGATTTGAGTTAAGTATTGCTAGTGATATTTTACAATTTAATGATTCCAGCAGTTTGATTGTTTGATGAATTCTGTTTTGATTCCCTTTAAATGCTGGATATGGGATTTCCGGGGTTACTATTAAAATATTCTTCACTCTTTACCTCTAGGAAACAAACTCGACATTTATAGTAGAAAATAGCATTTCAATTAGCACATCAAACGCGCTGAACAAATAACAAGTTGCCCCATTAACTATTTATATAATTTTTATTGTTACAAACAAAAAACTCAGTCATTTCTTGTAGTTTTATCATCAAGAGAAGATAAATTATATATTTTTATTAAGTCAACTTTCAGGCGCATGATTAAAAAACATATGAATATGTTAATATAAAATAAGTTTTCCTTCTATATACTCCTCTATCCCCTCCTGAACATCCTCATAAAAACTAACCGCATTATCGTCCTTAAACACAATGGCCACATCACAAAACTCTTTCAATGAATTCAAACTATGTGAAACCATCAAAAAACTAGACTCTTTATGCCTTTCATTAAACAATTGAGCGCATTTTTCTTTAAACCTGGCATCACCGACTGCGGTTACTTCATCGACGATATAATAATCAAACTTAAATGCCATGCTTAAACCGAAGCCTAAACGCGATCGCATACCGGATGAGTAAGTTTTAATCGGCATATCGAAGTACTTACCGAGTTCGGCAAATTCTTCAACAAACTCAACTTTCTCTTTCAGCTCTTCTTGCTTCGCGTATAACCGCGCAACAAATTTTACGTTTTCGCGTCCGGTTAAACTTCCCTGAAATCCACCTGCAAGACCGACTGGCCATGATATTGTCTTATTGGTGATGATCTTTCCACTGTCGGGGCGGTCAATGCCGCCAATCATTCTCAGTAACGTTGATTTACCCGCTCCGTTGCGACCAATAAAGGCGACACTTTTTCCTGAAGGGATTTCAATATTTAAATCCTTAAAGACATAGTGTCGACCCGTTGGCGTGCGATAGGACTTCGTCAAATTCTCAATCTTAATCATGATGTCAGCATTGCCTCTTCACGCGTTCGGTATAACGCCAGACCGATGAACAGGGTGACCAGAGTGAACATTGCCAGGTAGTTCAGACTCACGCCTTCGCTGATATAGCCAGGCATAACTGCCTCGCGGCTTAACTCTACGACATGCACTAATGGATTCCAGAGTAGATATGACCAGTATTGCTTCGGAATCGAGTGTAGAGGGAACATGATGCAGGAGATGAAATACAGCGGCTTAAGCAGTATCGGCAGGACCTTTTGCATTTCAGGGAAGGTTTTACCAACGACCATGAATATTAAGCCAACGCCACATGAAAGAATGATTAACAAACTCCAGGTAAGCACAAGTTGTAAAAAGTTTGTTATTTCGAAATATTCGCCTACCATCCAGACGATAAGCATAAGCAATATATAAACAGCAACGTAAATCAGTGTCTCAAGCAATGCACGCGCAATGATCGTATCGATGGGTTTTACTGGTCGATAATTAAACAACCCCTGATTCGCTTCAATAGCACCTACAGAACGATTGCTGATACTGCTAAAGATAAAAAAGGGAATCAGGCCATTAAGTAAAAACACCGGGAATGAGATGTCTGGCATCGTGCGGTGCATAATGTAACCAAAAATGCCCAACAGTATCAGCAAATGCGCAGAGGGTTCGAGAATCGCCCACAAATATCCCAGACGGAACTTACCAAAGCGTGTTCGTATTTCTCGTAGAAATAATGCCTCTACGGTGACTTTCTGGACTTCAAATCCACTTCTTGCCATTTGATGATGTGATCCTAATCTCTTCAGGTACGCTACCGCCCTTGGCTTAACAGCTACCAATACACTGGAGGTAATGCTTATTTGTAACTGGATAAAATTTACTCAGACGGTTTGACCTTTTTAATAGCCGCAAAAAATTTCAGCAGAAATTATTTCCGCAGGGATAAATAGATCTATTTCCGTCTCGTTTCTTCTAATCCATTCTTCAGGCATGAATGTATTCGGTCTTCTGGTAATTTCAGAAAACTGGCCATTTCAGAATGTTGAGTTAATTTCTCAGGAAATTATTTCTACCTCTTTTTGCTTAACCAACATGGCTTGAAAAAGACGTAAAGCAGCATGCGCTCTGGATTACTCCGGAACACACTTATTCAAAACGGGCTGCTAATTTCGCAAGAAATTATTTTTTACTATTACTGTTAACTACTTGATTATAATACCACCTATGAATTTTATGCGTAACAACACCTGCAATCTGCCTCAAACCAGAACGCATGTGATTGATTACCAATAAATTGTTTAGCGAGAAACTATTCCCCTGTTTAAAATTCACTCATGTACTTCTTATTTATATCTACAGCACCCTCTTCACAGCCATATTTGTGATTTATATCACATTTAAATGGTGTTATTTAAGTCGCATCAATAATCCCGGAAGTAATTATTTTCGTCGATTAAAATATACATCTTGATTATTTTGTGTATCTATTTTAACCAGCGTTACAGCCAGCATTATCCCTCGGTAGATATACCTGAGCAGACTTTTCCTAAAATCGACGAATAGTTTCTTGGGAAATTATTATACTATTTGAAATTCCCTCTCTGATTATCTCCAGGAATTTTACTAATTTCTAGGCTACACAAAATACAGATCACACAAGAATTATCCTATATGTTTTGACCTATCAATTGCTACCTAATGATTCATTGCATCTATTAATAATCATGATGTATTGCCACACGTAAGCATATTTATAGGACGCAGGGCTGTTTCAGGAGAGAACTCGTATCTGTCGTTTTGCAGAACATTCAGTGATGGCGGGAGTGGGATATTTCTTATTGCAAAAATATTTAACTCGGTGAGTGGATAAGAAGATTATACACTCACCTTTCGGACTGAATTTCACAGGTAAGGAATTTACTGGAACACTTATCCTCTTATCAACTCCAACCGCTGCACATTCACCATCCCTGGCTTCTCACCCGCACTAACATCAATTTGTGTCACCCGCAGCGCATACTTTTCATCCAGCGCGTTTAACCAGTTCAGCAGGTCATGAAACACCACAGGTTCTATCCAGACCTGAATATTCTCCCCGCGCTCAGCTATCCGCTTGATGACCACTGAGTGCGCGGAAGCACTGTCACTGATGACCCTCGATACCTGTGCAGGCGTGGTTGTGGCGGATTTTCGCGCCGCAATAATATCCGGCGCGGCGCTCTTCAGTCGGGTGTTCATCGTCACCAGCTGCTGCAACATCGTCTCCTGTTGCTCAATCCGTTCGCTCAAAGGCTGCCAGATGAGAACGTAATATCCGGCGCTAAACAGGAACACCACCGCTGCCAGTAATATGCCCTTTTCACGCGGAGAACGCCCCGCCAGGTGTTGTGTCAGCCAGTGTTCGCCACGGCTTAACTGGCGTTCACGCCATTGCTGAAAATAGTGAATAAATTTATCGCGTAACATGTTATTTCCTCCGCAACGTTACGCCGCCGGAAACCACATCACCCTCTTTCTGTAACGCGTCCTGTTGCACAACATAATCTGCCGCCAGTGCGCTACGCAGTTTGTCGAAACTGGCAAAGTTCGCGGCCCGCAACTGAAGGTGGAGCGTCTGGCGTTTTTGATCAAAGGTGAAACCACGCATTTCGATGTCGGTAAGTGACGCTGATTTCAGGGTACTGGCGATCGCTGACAATTCTGCGAGCAGCCGGGTATCGTCGGCCTGCGGGCGATATTTTTTCAGCGCCATCGTCACCTGGGAACGCAAATTCACAATCCGCTTCTGCTCCGGGAACAGTGTTAAGAACTTTTTTTCCGCCTGGGTGCGGCTTTGCGCCACCTGTTCGCTGACGCTCCATAACGTCACGCCCCGTTCCACTGCCAGCGCAACCAGAATCAGCAATATCGGCAGAATCATCACCCGCCAGCGCGCCCACTGTTTTCGGTAGCTGACCCGAGGCTGCCACGGCCCTGTTAGCAGATTCCCGTCCGGTTCGCCATAAGTGGTAATGGCGGGCAGAGCCGTAACGGTCAGACGTTCAGCGTCTGGGCCAGCCCATGCAGATAGCTCTTCCGGCGCGATTCCGACTACGGTCAGCGAAATCGGTGACGCCTGCTCATTGAGCTGGGCGCGGAACATGACCGGGGCCAGCGTCCGCCCGGCGCTCCATCCCCGGCATTCATCGATGCGGCAGATAACCCGTTGCGCATCGCCAGCCATAAACCCACAAGGAATGGACATCCAGTCCGGCGCGACGGTAGCGCGGGTGATGCCGTTTGCCTGCAACCACTGCGCAATGTTGCGCATATGCTGCTGGTGAATCACAGCTACGGTTGCCAGTTGCTGGTCGACTTTCAACGGGGCGAAATGCAGTTCATCGATATCCTGGTTCAGCTCTTCTTCCAGCAAGGCGGGCAGAATAGTCGGTATCTGCTTGCGGGGGATATCAGGCAGTTCAACCTGCCAGACGCTGATCCATTCGCCGGGAATGTAGAATCGAATCGCATCAGTTTGCAGCCATTGCTGGAGCTGTTCGTTGTCAACGTCAGACCAGATGCCGTGCTCCACGTCGGTGGTACGGTGCTGCCAACGGATGGGATCGGAGGCGCAAAGCGGGATAAAAATCTCAAGCATGGAACTCACTCACTTTCTCCTGTCTGATGCCAGAGAACAGAAAAGTGTTGTGGGCCCATGCGGACAATTAACGAGTTCATCGTCAGTTCAATCTCATTCACGGTGATATCTGAACGCAGCCAGAAGTAATTGCTGTCCACGCTCAGGACGGTTTTTAGCTGTTTTTTAGTACGCTCATCGACGTCAGCAAGTAGCGGCTGTGCAAGAAACTGATCGACATCTTCCCAGCCCTTCGCCGGACGTTGTTGTAATAACGCCCGCGCCTGAACAGGGCTTAACCACGGGTCAAACAGCGCCTCAAGAATCACACTTTGCGCGACGTCCAGGGTATTAATGTTGATTTGCTGGCGGGTCATCGGCAGCGCACAGACCAGCGGTTTCAGTTTTTGATAAAGCCCGGCGTCCATTCCCTGTACCACGCGCATCTCACTGATATCAGCCAGCGGTTGATTAGCGGCGTAGAACGGCACCGAACGGGCGAGATACTCGCTGTCTTCACGCCCCAGACGCGTCTGCACGCTGCGGTCTTCGTCAATAAACTCCCACAGGCTTTCGGCTATCAGTTCGGCCCGATAAGCAGGCACATTGAGGCGCGAGATCAGGGCAATCAGTTGTTGTACCGCGAGCGGACGCGACGCCGTCGTCGGCTGAGCGAGGGCATTCAGGTTAAAGCAGGCCTGTGCGTCACGCAGAGTGACGGCGATTTGCCCCTGCGGCAGTGGGAAAAAACGAGGGCCAGAAGCCCACGGTTGTGCCAGATGCACGCGCTTTTCATTTTTCAGGCTCAGACTGAGTGCGCTCAACGCCAGGCTTTCTGCACTGGCGCTGTACCACAGCGCCTGCTGGTACTCCTGCTGGCTGCGCGTTCGCCCAAGTTGTTGCTGCATCCGCCCGGAAAGCGTGATGGTTACCAGCATCATGACCGCCAGCAATACCAGCACCACGACCAGTGCCATTCCGCGTTTTGGTGGTGAGGTGATCATGATAATTGCGGCCCGCGTAACAACCAGATGCGTTCAATTTCGCCCCATTGCGGCGAATGCAGGGTTATGCGTACCGCCACGGGGATCGCCTGTACTGACGACCAGCTCTCCTGCCAGCGCATACCATCATAGAACTGCAAACGAAGCGAATCCGCCGGAATCAACTTTTGCATTGTCGGCTTCACGCTGCCTGCTGCGTCGGTCAGCGGCCAGGCTAACCGTTCGAGATAACCGTCATGAATGCGGTAACCGACGGTGAGCAGATTACTGCGCGGCAGACGCATCAACGGATTAACCACACCGCCGCGCACAAAGCGCATCCCTTCACTCTCAGACGCCAGCACGCCAGCGCCAGCCAGTAACGCTGGTTCACGCTGGCCCTGATCGCCTCTTACCGGACGCGGCATCATTTGTGTCAGATCGTGGGTCAGAAAACTCATCGTTTGCTGCATGAGGTTTAGTTTTTGATCGTGTCCGGCGACGGCGCTATTCACGCGCGTGACGCCGTTAGTCACCTGCTGCGCCATCAGTGCCAGCGAGGCAAAAATGGCAATTGCCACCAGCATTTCCAGTAACGTGAAACCAGCGCGAGCCCTTCTCACTGTTGGCCTCCCACGGCGCTAAACCAGGCGCGTCGTGACTGAATCACCGGCGAAAAGTCTTCGTGAAGGCTGACTTCAATATCCACCGCCTGGAGCAGCGCGTTGCCTGTACTCAGCGGTGTGGTTCGCCAGTACCAGCGGCTTCCTGCCATATCGCTCTCGCCCTGATGCCTGACCGCCCGCTGCTCGCGGGTCATCAGGTAGAGCAGCGCGGTCTGGTTTTCAGCCACCCAGCCTGCTACCGTTTTTTCCTCAAGAACGTGCTGATTACTCAGCGCACCGCTGGCAATCTGTAACACCGCCGTGGCAGCCAGCGCAAAAATCGCCAGCGCGAGCATCACTTCCAGCAAGGTAAATCCGCGCTTCATCGCATCCTCTCATCACATTGATTGAGGGATAACGCGCCATCGTGTGCCAGTTTTACCGCCCAACATGCGTTTTGCGCCGCCGAGTAGAAGCGCAGCGTAAACGGCGTGGCGGGTTCAAAAGGCGAAAAACGGATCTGCGGCGTCTTCTTTTTCGCCTCTTTTTGCAGCTCCAGTTCAATATCGTGCAGCGTCAGGCGACGACGCTGCAGCTCCAGCGCATATTCCTTCTGCCAGATATCACTTCCGGGTTGTAACAGCATCTGCACCTGTTTCGGCTCCGTAACCTGTGCCGATAACCGGGTCGAGGAAACGGGCAACCACTGCCCGTGACGACGCTGCATAAACTGATAGCCAGGCGGGTCGATTAACACACCGAGTGTCTGCCCTTCAATCACTGCCCTGTCCTTAAACTGCGCAAAGCGAGTCAGAAAATCCTGCGCCGCTTTTTTCGCAGGCGGCTCTGAAGCGGTCGCAAACGTCTGTACCACGCCCGCACTGGCAAGGCCGATAAGGAAAATCACCAGCATGATTTCCAGAAGTGTGAATCCGCGTTCAGGCACTGATTACTGAAACTCCTGCAAATTCCAGTTACCGATATCTGCGCCAGCGCCCTCCCCGTTTTCCTGACCATCTGCCCCCAGGGTATAAACATCAAACAGTCCTTTTTCACCCGGGCTGAGATACTGATAATCATTGCCCCACGGATCTTTTGGCAGTCGTTTAATGTATCCACCGGTACGGTAGTTGCGGGAGTCCGCCATATTGGCCGGTTGCTGGATCAGCGCCTCAAGCCCCTGCTCGGTAGTCGGATAACGCCCGTTATCCAGTCGGTACATATCCAGCGCATTCTCCAGCGCCACGATATCGCTGATGGCTTTTTGCCGATCGGCTTTCTCTTTGTTGCCCAGCAGGTTAGGCACCACCAGACTTGCCAGGACGCCAAGAATAACAATCACCACCATCACTTCCAGCAGGGTAAAACCTGCCCGTGGTTTTTGTGTGCGGGATAACGAATTCATGTGATAACTCCGTAAATTACATTCCAACCATATTGTTCAGTTGCAGCATCGGCTCGAGGATGGCGATGACGATAAACAGCACCACGCCCGCCATCATCACCACCAGAGCAGGCTCAAACAGCCCCAACGCCAGCCCCACCTGGGTATCAAATTCTCGTTCCTGGTTAACTGCGGCCTGTTCAAGCATGGTTTCCAGTTCACCGCTCTGTTCGCCGGAGGCGATCATGTACAGCATCATCGGCGGGAACAGGCGCAGATCCGCCAGCGCGGCGCGCAGACTGCTTCCTTCGCGGACGCGATCTGCCGCCAGCAGCAGTTGTTGCTCGACATAGCGATTTGCCGACACGGCGGCAGCGGTCTGAATACCTTCCAGTAGCGGAACACTGCTGGCGGTGAGGATGCTTAAGGTGCGGGAAAAACGCGCCGTATTCAGCCCGCGCGCAACACGCCCCGTCACGGGCAAACGCAGCAAGGTTTTATCCCAGCGCAGGCGCATGGCAGGATTTTTGAGTAGCCGTTGCCCCAGCACCAGAAGCCCCAGCAATCCCGCCAGCCAGTAAACGCCGCTGGTCTGTAACGTGTCGCTCATGGCGATGAGCATGCGGGTGGAGGCAGGCAGCGCGTGTCCGAGATGATCAAACTGTTCGATAATTTTCGGCACTACTGCCGTCAGCAAAATAGTGACCACGCCCGTTGCCACCACCAGCAGTACCAGCGGGTAGAGCAGGGCCTGCAGCAGGCGTGATTTCAGACGCTGCCGCTGTTCGGTGTAATCCGCCAGGCGATTAAGCACCACGTCGAGATGTCCGGATTTTTCTCCGGCAGCGACCATCGAACAAAACAGAGAATCAAAGACGCGGGGATGTTCGCGCAGGCTGTCCGACAGGGTGTAACCTTCCTGAATCCGGCTGCGTAGCGCCATTCCGAGGCTTTTTACATGCAGTTTTTCGCTTTGCTCACTGACCGCCTGTAAGCAGGTTTCCAGCGGCATTGCTGCCTGCACCAGCGTTGCCAGTTGGCGCGTGAACAGCGCCAGATCTGCCGCCGCCACGCGACGATGTGCGTGCCGCCGACGCTGCAACATTCCCCCTGCAGAAGCATTCATCCGGGCTTCAATGTGCACGGGGATAAGCTCTTTACCGCGCAACAACTGGCGGGCATGACGCGCTGAATCCGCCTCAATCATGCCTTTGGTTTTGCGACCATTACGCTCCAGCGCCTGATAGTAAAACAGTGCCATTACGCCTCCATGGTTACCCGCAGAACTTCATCGAGAGAGGTTTCTCCGGCGAGCACTTTCTCAATGCCATTGCTGCGGATGCCCGCAGAGTGTTGCCGGACATAACGTTCCAGCTCCAGCTCCCCGGCCTGACGGTGGATCAAATCACGCAATGTGGCGTCCACCACAATCAGTTCATGGATAGCGGTACGTCCGCGAAAACCTTTGTGATTACAGGCGGGGCAGCCCTGCGGATAGTACAGAGTGACGGCATGCGCATCGGTAATCCCCAGCAGGCGTTTTTCTTCGTCGGTGGCAGGCGCGGACTGGCGGCAATCGGGACACAGCGTGCGAACCAGTCGCTGCGCCATCACGCCCGTCAGACTGGAAGAGAGCAGGAAAGGCTCCACGCCCATATCCTGCAAACGTGTGATCGCCCCCACCGCCGTGTTGGTATGCAGCGTGGAAAGTACCAGGTGCCCAGTGAGCGACGCCTGAACGGCGATTTCTGCGGTTTCGGTATCGCGGATTTCACCGACCATCACCACATCCGGGTCCTGACGCAAAATCGCGCGCAGGCCACGGGCAAAGGTCATGCCGACGCGGGTGTTAACCTGTGTCTGACCGATCCCTTCAATCATGTATTCGATGGGGTCTTCAACCGTGAGAATGTTACGCGAATGGTTGTTCAGCTCCTGCAATCCGGCGTACAGCGTGGTGCTTTTGCCGGAACCCGTCGGCCCCGTCACCAGAAAGATGCCGTGCGGTTTGTGCAGTAGCTGGCGCAACTGCGCGGTCAGTTCGTGACTTAAACCCAGACGCTCCAGCGTCAGGCGGGCCTGGTTTTTGTCCAGCAGTCGCAGCACCACGCGCTCGCCCCAGGCGGATGGCATGGTGGAGACACGCACGTCAATCGCCCGACCGCCCAGCAGCAGCGCAATACGGCCATCCTGCGGTACGCGCTTTTCGGCGATATCCAGCCGTGCCATCACCTTAATACGCGATACCAGCAGCGAGGCCAGTTTGCGCCCCGGACGCAGCATTTCATGTAATGTGCCGTCAACACGAAAACGGATCACCAGACTCTTTTCAAACGTCTCGATGTGGATATCCGAAGCGCCTTCTTTAATCGCCTCTGCCAGCATGGCGTTGATCAGTTTGATGATCGGCGCATCGTCGTCACTTTCCAGCAGATCTTCCGTTTCCGGCAGCTCTTCTGCGAGGGTAAAGAAGTCCTCGGCAGAACCGAGATCTTCCATCAGCTGGCGAGCCTCGGAAGAGTCCCGCTGCCAGACGGCATTCAGTCGCTGTTCAAATTCGGCCTCGTCGATTTGCCGCAGCGTAAAGGGCGCGTTCAGCCCCCGCTGCAGCTCCTGCAAAACAGAGAGCGACAACGGATGAACATGGAGGATCTCCAGCGACGCTTCGCACCATGCCACCAGGCTAAACCGACGGCTGAAACTGTAGGGCAGACGCACGGTGTTAGCGGTGGTTTCCTGTGCTACAGGCACCATTAACGCGTTCTCCCGGCATTGAGGAATGCGCGAACTTCCGGCGGTAAGGCCTGATTTTGCGCTGGCAGTACCGGCTGCGCGGTGTGCGGCATCAGGCTTAAGCCTTGCTCATCGCGATAGATCTGCTCGGCGCGCATGTAGTTATATTTGCGCTGCGACACGCCGTCTGCCGCCATACCGTCACGCAGAATGGTCGGGCGGATAAACACCATCAGGTTACGTTTTTCTTTTTTATCCGCCGTCGATTTAAACAGGTTACCAATCAACGGGATATCGCCCAGCAGCGGCACTTTCGCCACGCTTTCTCCCGCCTGGTCGTCCATCAGACCGCCAAGCACGATCAGTTCACCATCGTTAGCCAGCACGGTGGTCTTCAGTTTGCGCTCACCAAACACCACGTCGAGGCTGGTCTGTCCTTCCACCTTCGACACTTCCTGCTCAATCACCATCTGTACCGCGTTACCTTCGTTAATCTGCGGCGTAACTTTCAGCATGATGCCGACTTTTTTCCTCTCTACGGTGTTGAAAGGATTGCTGTTATTGGAGCCAACGGTAGATCCAGTTAATACCGGAACGTCCTGGCCCACCATGAAGAAGGCTTCCTGGTTGTCCAGCGTGGTGATGCTCGGCGTGGAGAGCACGTTCGAGCTGGAGTCGTTTTTGACCGCCTGTACCAGCGCCATCCAGTCACCTTTCACCACGCCAACCGCCGTACCGCTAAAGCCGGAAAGTAGCTGAGCAAGCGTGGAGAGATCGCCGTTAGTATCCGGATTTATGGTGGTAGCGCCGTTTTCACTGATTACCGTCGAGCCTTTCTGCGGTTTCGCCTGAGAAATGGCTGCCCCCAGCGTGCCAATAGGGATCTGCGTACCGTTAGCAAACTGCATTAATCCGGCATCTTTCGACGCCCACTGCACGCCGAAGTTGATATTGCTGCCTTCAGCAACTTCCACGATCAACGCCTCGACGTGCACCTGAGCACGGCGAATATCCAGTTGTTCAATCACGCTTTGCAGCGACTGCATGATGTCCTGCGGCGCAGTAACAATCAGGGCATTACTGTGTTTGCTGGCGGCGATGGAGACAACCTCACGCCCGCTACCGACGGTGCCTTCCGCCTCTTCTTTAGCCGCCGTGAGCGTGCCGCTGACCTGCTTCAGCACATCGACCAGATCTTCCGCTTTGCTGTATTTGAGATAGAAAACCTGGCTGTTGCCGCTGCGCTCCATTTCTGAGTCCAGCCGACGGATCAGGCGGCGCATTTTGTCCCGCGTGGCCGGGTCACCACTGACAATCACACTGTTGGTGCGTTCGTCGGCGACAATTTGAGATTTCAGCGTCGCAGGCTGGTTCTCGCCGCTGTTTTTGGTCAGGCTTTCCAGCACGCGGGCGATTTCCGAAGCCGAGGCGTTATCCAGCGGGATCACCTCTTCAGTGCGATTACCCGCGTGATCCACACGCTGGATCACTTCCGTCAGCCGCTCCACGACGGAGGCGCGCCCGGTGAGCATAATCACGTTGGAGGGATCGTAATTAACAACGTTGCCTGAGCCTGCGCTGTCGATCATCTGGCGCAGAATCGGTGCCAGTTCGCGTACCGACACATTACGTACCGGCACTACTTTGGTGACCATTTCATCGCCCGCGTAGTTGTCGCTGCCTTCACCAACCAGCGGCAGCGGCTCGACTTTCGCGGCACTGGATTTCACCACCTTCAGCACGTCGTTTTCCATCGGTACGACCGCATACCCCTGTGCTTCCAGCAGGTTAAGGAATAGCTGATAATACTGGCGTTCATTGAGCGGGGTCATGGTGCGAATACTCACTTTCCCCTGTACGCCCGGCCCCATAATGATGGTTTTATTAAGGTTAGCGCCGACGGTTTCGATGAACGATTTCAGGTCGGTATCTTTAAAATTAGCGGTGAAAGTGGCTTCTTCCGCCCAGACCGGTGAACTGCATAATGCCGCTGCCAGCACCAGCGGCAGTAAACGCTTTTTTGTTTTGAGGCCAGTTGTCTTCTTACGCCAGACCGACAACGTAATATCACGCCAAAACACGATGAATGATTCTCCTGGATTAAATGCGGTTAGCGCAGCGCGATGGAAATGTCGTGGCGCGCACCCTTGCGTAAAACCGTAAGTTGAATGGAATCCATTGAAGGTAACTGCCGCATCAGAGCAATCATTGCTCGTGGATCAGTGAAATCCTGCTGATTTAGCGCAATGGCGATATCGCCTTCCTTGAAACCGCTGGCATCGAACAGAGAACGATCTGCCCCCGGCTTCACTGCATAACCGACAATCCCCTCCTTACGCACAGGCGTAAGCTGGATATAGTTAAAAATTTTCTGCGGATCTTTCGCCAGTGCCTGACGCACAGCAGTCGGGATCTCAACTGGCGCACTGGCAGCAGGCTCAGCAACAGCTTGCTTTGCTTCGTCACTGATGGCTTTTTTGTTGGTCACGGCTACGGTGGAACGCTCCTCTTCTGCCAGGCTCAGGCGCTCTATTTTTCCCTGATAGCGCAGCATCACATGGTCGCGATTGATTTCCTCAATCACTGCGTTGTGCGAGCCAAGCGTTTCACCCTGCAAATAGACCTGCTGTTTACCGCCTTCTTCAATAACCGCGCCGGGTCTGGCACCAAAGGCGATCCCGCGCAGCACCACATTAAGACGTGTTTCTGCCACAGGCACAGGTTCAGGTTGTTTTACCGGTGCGGCGACGGGCTGATATTTGCCAAACCAGTTTTGCTGGCTGATTAATTGCACGTCATTTTTATCGAACGTTTTTGCATCTGCACGGGGCGGTTTATTCGCCGATGGGGAAACCGCCGTATATTCCGCAGAAAAGGAGAAATAGCGCCAGAGTGAATGCGCCACTTTTGCAGAAATAATAAGCAGCATCAGCCAGAACATCGCGCGTACAATTTTTCGCAGATGCTCTTTGTCTGTATTAAGAGATTGTCTCTGGTTAAGAGTGTGACGAATTTTTGTCAGCCATTGAATGAGATAAATTCGTGCGTCACGAAAAACAACCCGCGCCAATTTATATCTACCCGACGTTATGCTTTGACTATTCCACAGGTGGTACGATCCAGTTTCCGCTGATACTGGTTACCTGTACGTGTATCATTAATCATTATGCTGTAATTAATTCCCTCGGTTATCATTAATTTCACCGTCGGGTCAGCGCACATTTGTCGTTGATAGCTGGTTAAAAAGGCATCAGGCGTCTGCGTGGTCTGAGCACCCGCTTCGCTGATAATGGTCATTTTTACCGTCGTGCCGCTACTTTGCGCCAGCACTAAGGTATATCCCGCAGATTTAATCGGCAGGTTTTGGCTGATATTTTGCGCCTGTTTTTTCGCCAGTAAACTGGCATTTTCATTATGGCTGGCACAGCCACTTAATAATCCTGTAACGCTCAACAATAGCGATATTAATACCCTCCCTGGCATTTGTTTTATCGACATGGTAAATAATCTCTAAGGTTATTAATAAGAGTTAAAATGTCACTTTGATAATGACGTTGTTATCATTAAAACAATGCCTGTAGATAAAGTGTTGCTATACCGCCCAGACTTAAACACGGTCCAAAAGGCAGTGTGGTTGATCCTCTTTTTGTAATAACGGCATATATCAGGCCGCAGCATGAGGCGATTAAAGCAACGTTGGGCAGTGATAACGCCCCCACCCAGCCACCTAAAGCGGCGAAGAGTAATACATCGCCCATGCCTAATGCTTCTTTACGCAGAACTATTCCGGCTATCCAGCGCAGGGAGTAAAAAGTGATAAATCCCACCAGTACGCCGGTAACTGCGTCTTGTAGCGTTAACGGACTCTGTTGCGCCCATGCCGCAATCAGCCCGGTCCACAATACGCCCTGAGTAAAAACATCGGGCAGCCATTGGTTATCGAGGTCAATGACGCTCGCGGCAATCAGCCAGGCGGATAATATCATCACCGCCAGCCCCCATCCACTTTCTGGCCAGACCAGACTCGCCAGCAAAAAAGCGAGTGCCGTCAATAACTCCACCAGCGGATAACGCTTGCTGATTTTCGCCTGACAATCACGGCAGCGCCCTTTGAGCATCAGCCAGGAGAGCAGCGGAATATTGTCACGTATCCGGATGGTCTGCTGACAATGTGGGCAGTGCGAACGCGGTAGCGCAAGGCTTATTTTTGACTGCGCACTCGGCATTTCACCGTGAAACTCCGCCATTTGTTGGCGCAGCATGATGGGGTAACGCCAAATCACCACATTCAAAAAACTGCCGATAATCAATCCTCCGACGGTAGCCAGGACGGGCATCGCCGCGGGGTATTGCTGAAAAACATCAAAAAACATGGTTAAAGGTTATTTGTTGTAACTTGCCGGATGCGGGCCTGCAGGTGTATGCCATACGGCTTTCCTCCAGGCCCGATGCGCCTTATTTCATGCCGGATGCGGCGCGAGCGCCTTTTCCGGCATACAGGCTTACTCAGCTGACATCTTATGCTCGGTAACCTGATTAATGGTTTCCGGCCCTTGCTGCGGTTTCGGCAGATTAAGCGCCGCCAGCGTCTCGTAAGCCGACTGGCTCACACCGCCCTCGAAGTTCATCTCGCTCGCTCCCGGCAACTGGTAAGCATTCGCGCCCGGATTCCATTTCTTAAAGAACTCCGAAAGATCCGTCTGGGCGACCCAGGATGCACACAGCATCAGCGTGTCGGCAGCGTTACCGTTGGATTCGGCACAGTAATTTCTTTCGCCAAACTTGGTTTTGCCAACCTCATCGCCGCGTGCTTTACGATGCATCAACTGGAACAGGTTCCAGCCTTTCATCCCTTCACGCTCGCTGTAGAACGCTGGCAGATTGCCATCTGGATACCACGTCTTGATATCAAAGTTTTTCTCTGCCCACTCTTTCAGCTGTGCGTACATCAGCAGACGGTCACCCGCACCGCCGCGCGCCCATGCCTGACCGTTGCTCTCCTCCAGATATTCCGGCGCGACGGTAATGTCGTCAGCGACACGGTTCATCTTGCCGAGATAGCGATCCTGCATGTACAGCGCCAGCACGTTGTTCGCTACTTCAGTTGCGCCAGGAACAGTCAGCGGCGTTTCGGCGGCGTTGTGACCAACTTCGTGCCAGATCAGCCAGTCGTTCAGCGGCGTCGTCGGCAGCGTGGTGCTGTTCGTCGAGAAGCTGCTGTTCATTACCGGATAACCAGAGTGCGCATCACCGATGGAGATCTGCACATCGTTGGTGAAACGATGCTTGTGCCCCGTCAAGTTTTTATAGGTAAACATCCGGTGCTTACCGTCTTCATCATTACGACCGTAGAAGTCATTCATCGAGCTGGCAAAGGTATCCAGATCTTTAGCGAATTCTGCTACACCACCAGTGAAATTGCTGGCCTCAAGGTTCTTCTTCGGCGTGGTATAAACGAAAGCGTCTGATTCCAGCTCGCCCAGCGGCGCAGGGGAGTTCAGAGCGTTTTTCCATTCGCCGTCTTTATAGAACGGCGCTTTTACCACACCAGTAAAGGTGAATTCGGCTGACTCATTCTTTGGGCTGTTGCCCTTGATATAAATCAGACCACCGTAAGGCACCTTGAAGGTCACCTTATCATTGGCTTTCAGATCATAGGTTTTCGTCACTTTTGGCGGACGGTTCAGCGCGACTTCATGCTTCTCGCGTCCGGTCAGATCGTCGGCCAGCGCCACGGTGACAGTCACAGGAACTGATGCAGTAGACTCAATGGTGACCTCTTTTTGAGCCGGTGCCCACAGACCAGTAGACTGCATGTTACCCGCAAACCATTTGGTCGGATTCGAGTACAGGCTGATGCTTTCAGTAACCTCCTGCCCCTCTTCCGATACTGCTCCCGGATACTTCTCGACATCAACTTTGATGTTCAGATCCCACCAGGAACGACCCAGCATCAGGCGCGTCAGCGGTTTTTCCATATAGTTGAGCGGATAGCTCGGGTTCATCATGCCCGCTTTGCTGCCTTCACCGTAGATCATCTTGTTATCGATCAGCGATTGTTTCAGCTCTGCGGAGCACAGCGTACCTTTGGTGTAAGCATCGTTGGCGTAGCAGTTCAGGAACTCGGTGAACGTTTTAAAGCCCAGCTCGTCATCCTTGTCGTTTTCATAGCGATATTCAATTTTATTCCACAGCCAGACCGACATGTTCTGGTACAGACGTTCCAGATCGACGCTGCTCAGACGCTCACCTTTGCGACCATTGGTCCGGAAGTAGAGCTCATGCTGATACAGACGCTGAATGTTGGTGCCTAAATCCGCAGCCTGCACCATCGCTTTTGCCGTGTCGGCGTTAAGGCTTAGTTGCGTATACTGTGGAACATACATGCCACCAGTAACCGGAACCCCCGTGCCAGGACGATATTCCAGACAGTTGACCTCGTAGTGGTAAGTTGGGTCCTTACACTCCTTTAATCCAGGAAACTTCTCAAAGATTTTTGCCTTCGCAGCCTTCAGAGAATCCTCTGTTTTATGATCGGCCTCATCAATAAAGGCATAACGCGTTTCCTGTTTGCCATCTACATCTTCCAGCCAGCTGGCAACTTCCAGCTTCGGTTTGTCATCAGGTTTGTTTTCTACCTGATATTTCCACTTAACTTCCCCTGTCTTACTATCGATGGTGTACGGCAGCGCACCATCTACGGCAGGATAACGTTCATAGACCCAAATGCCCGTTGCGCGCTGCTGACGAACGCGGTTCGGATACCCTTGCGGATCGTTATTTACTACCGACTTGTTCAGTGCCATCGACAGACCTGCGGCATCAAGCAGACGTACAAAGCCAGACGCGCTCTCTTCCTTAAGATTGCTCATCACGTTTTCCATGATCAGCACCGATCCACCTTTGTTCAGATAGGCGATCAGATCGGTCACATCCTGCTGAGTCAGCTTCGGTTTGCTGGTATCTGCTCGCAGCGGGATTGCATAAGGATCGTTACCAACCTGAGTCACATACTCAAAGCCGTTGAGGATCAGCAGCGGCATTTCCTGCGGGTCGAGATCGCCATAGCTACTTAAATGCTCAACAGAGATACCCGCAAAATCCGGATGGAAGCCGAACGCAGCACTATTTCCTGTAACCTGACCATGACGTTTGAAATAGACAGTATCCAGGTTGGTGCCTACGGTCATGCTGGCTTTCGCGTCCGGCGTCCATTTATCGTTGGACAGATAGCGCAACACGTTCTGCATAAAGTGCTTCATATCATTAGAATCACTGTTACGCGTACACTGACCGTTTTTATCAACACCGCCTTCCCAGCTGTAACCGTTCGGACAGCGCAGAATGCTGTTGTAGTGCGGGTTACCGATAACCATCAGCTTACCTTTGCCGACTTGCCCCAGCGAGATAAACGGCAGGTTGAAGGTGGCAGTTTCGCGAGTCACGTTTTCCGGGCGCACAATGGAAGGCGCTTCCGTAATGTACGCCAGCTCATTTTTATCCCAGGCGCGTTTTTCGCCGAAGGCCAGCCAGTAGTTTTTATCATTACGCGCCATCAGAATCGGGAATGCCGCGTTGGAGATATTCACCACCGCCTGACCGCGCGCATTACCGGTGCTGCCATAGAAGTTGGTAGAGTCATGGAATACATGGAACTTGCTGACAGATTTGTAACTTGTATCCACACCCCACAGCTTGTTAATAACGCCCTGAATCTGGCCGTCATTAACATTGCGCGTCGTCAGCGAGAACCAGCGAGCCTCGTTACAACCGTCGGTTTTCGCACAAATCGCGGTATCGATCTCTTTGGCTTGACCCGTCTTAAACTGCTCAATAAATTCGTTTGGCAGATTAACAACTTGCTCACCTTCATCCAGCGTCGCACCGTTGGATAACGAGAGATTGATAATCTCGTTGATCACGTTGGGATATTCGGCAAAGACCTTGCGTACATCGTCCGGAACAACACGGGTATTATTTTGCCCGGTCGTCGAATAGCGATGAATAAGCTGATCAATATTCGCCCCGCGAACTTCATCACCCAGTTCAGTCAGCGCAATGGTCGACTTATTGCCGCGCACTGAACCCAGTTCAAAGGTATCGATACCAAAGGAGATGGTTTCGCCCCAGCTAAAGGAAAATTCACCATTTTCCCCTGTCACGCCACGGCCTGAATTGGTGTAGTAGTTGACGCCAGCAACACCATATCCCTGGCTATCTACCAGTCGGCCTTCGGAGAGAATGATTTCCGTAGGTTGATACTGATAAAACTGTTCCGCGTTAGCCGACACGAAGGAGGCGTTCAGATCCGGTTTTGTTCCCGGCGTGGTGACAGGCACGACCGGTGAAGTATGAGTGGATGGCGCTTTATCGGTCGCGGCATTGTTTTCCACCTCTTCATTGACCAGCTTTTTGAACTCTTCCGGTGCCAGATCGATTTGCTTATACAGCGAGTCGAAACGTTTACTCTCGATCACAGAGGAGAACGTCAGGCAAACCTGTTCTGTATCCGCCGGACAGCTGTTACTGGACGTTACCAGCGAAACCGCATTGCTTTTCTTATTGTCGGAAGCCGCCAGTTCTTGCGCGTCCTCAAGACTAAACGACACTTTTTCAACCGCACGCAGGCTACGCGCAGCTTCTGACTGAGTGTTGAAGGTGGCAATTGTCGTGTTACCCGCCACGCAAGTAACGTCCTCACCAGGTGTAAATGTAAAGCCATCGCTGGATTCACCATTACAGGTAGCACCAGTTACCCGCTGGCTTCCGCCCAGGGTCAGATAACCCGTTTTCGTAGGAACAGGTTCTGGCTCCGGTTCTGGTGTTGGCTCAGGATCAGGTATCGGTTCCGGCGTAGGTTCTGGGTCCGGCGTTGGCTCAGGCGTCGGCTCCGGGTTTGGTGTTGGATCAGGTTTCACTTCCGGCAAAGACCCTGTTCCAGAATCTACAGGCGGCGTATCGGAGGAAGATCCGGAACCACCGCCATCACAACCGGCTAACAGGGTTGCGCTCAAAATAGCCGCTAAAAGCGATTTCTTATATTTAAATTTCTTATTCATTAATAACGCAAGTGACAAAACAATGTTAAAAAATTCGTAACTGGGAGAAATAGTTTTATGCTTTATCTTCTCTAATAACTTCCTCCATTCTTAAAAAACTGCATTATTGATAACGAAACAGGTGAAATTTATAAGAATATCCCCTATTCGATGTCAGACGGGGTATTTATAAAAAGATTCAACAAACAAAAAAGTAACAATTATTCACAATGTAACTATCCCAAGTTGTTGATAGTTTTAACGATTGCGATTGCAAAAGCAACAGATAGCACGGTGTTTGCTCATCAAGCGAACATAATTAGTACAAACTTGTTTTGCGTGATAAAAAAAATAGATATTCTCACGTTCTTAATTATTTAGCAGGTTATCTGAACGCAAAACATTATTGCTGCATGGATAATAAAGAGGGAAATAATTTTCAATTAATAAGACAGAATAATGTAAATGTAGCCGGATGATATTAACGATCATCCGGCATTATTGACTTACGAAACTAACATCCCGGTAAACACATACGCCTGCAACAGCGTGATAATGCCGATAACGCTGGCAAAAATCAGACTGTGCTTCACGGTGTAGCGGAACAGTTCAGATTCTCGGCCCACCATGCCCGTCGCGGCGCAGGCCACGGCGATAGATTGCGGGGAGATCATCTTGCCAGTTACGCCGCCGCTGGTATTTGCTGCCACCAGCAGGGTGTCGGAGACGTTGATTTGCTGCGCCGTGGTCGATTGCAGTGAACCAAACAGGGCGTTAGAGGAAGTGTCCGAGCCGGTAAGGAATACCCCCAGCCAGCCGAGGAATGGCGAAAAGAACGGGAACATCACGCCTGTACCTGCCAGTACCAGCGCCAGCGTGGTGGACATACCGGAATAGTTGGTGACGAAGGCGAACGCCAGCACCATGCCAATCGACAGTATCGGCCACTTCAGGCTAATTAGCGTTTCGGCAAAGACGCCAATACCTTTCTTGATCCCCACGCCGAGGATGAAGATAGAGATAATCGCTGCAATAAAAATAGCGGTGCCGCCAGCAGAGAGAGGGTCGAATTTAAATACCGCATCCATTGGCGTTGGCTGGGCGACAATGGGTGCCGCTTTCAACACTTGTTGATGCAAATGAGGGATCTGGAAATTAATCACCAGCGAATAAAACGCGCCGCCCGGAGCAAATAACGCTTTAAATGGCTTCATCGTCCAGATGGTGACCAGCACCGTTAAGATTAAAAACGGTGACCACGCACGAATGATTTGCCCCAGACTATATTCTGAAGGCACGGGACCGCCAGAAGATGGTTTATTCACCACCATCGCACCTGCGGATTGTCCCATGCTGATTGCCGTTTCGGTATTTTTCGGCCGCCAGACTTTAAGGAATAAAGCGAGTGAGACGATACTCACCAGCGCCGAAGTAATATCCGGCAGTTCCGGACCAATATAGTTAGAGGTAAAGAACTGCGTGACAGCGAAGCTTCCCCCAGCAACCAGCGCCGCTGGCCACGTCTCTTTCACCCCTTTCCAGCCGTCCATCATTGCTACCAGCCAGAACGGCACAAGAACCGACAGGAACGGTAACTGACGTCCCGCCATTGCGCCAATGTGGAACGGATCGATTCCCGTTACCTGACCGGCGACCAGAATCGGCACGCCCAACGCACCAAACGCCACCGGCGCAGTATTGGCAATCAGACACAGCCCCGCCGCGTATAACGGTTTGAAGCCCAGGCCCACCAGCAGCGCACCGGTAATCGCCACCGGCGCACCAAAGCCAGCCGCCCCTTCCAGCAGCGCGCCAAAGGAGAAACCAATCAGTAACACCTGCAAACGCTGATCGTCAGTGATGGAGATAACCGAGCTGCGGATAATATCGAACTGACCGCTGGCAACGGTTAATTTATAGAGGAACACCGCCGCAACAATAATCCACGCAATAGGCCATAATCCATAAATAAAGCCATAGCCCGCAGCAGCAAATGCCATATCAATCGGCATTTTAAAGGCGAATATTGCAATCAGGATAGATAATATAAGGGTTATTGCTCCGGCGACATGTCCTTTCAGACGTAATACCGCGAGTGCAACGAAGAAGAATATTATCGGGATCAGGGCGACCAGAGCGGATAGCCCCAGTCCTCCCATCGGCATATACATTTGGGTCCAGGTAACCATATTGTTCAGTCTCTTATTATCTTTATATGCTTGATATACTTAAGGTTGTAATAAGCAAAAGAGGACTGAACTGTAAAATATAGGCGTTATACTTTACAGCAACAGTACGCTGCTAACGCAATTGCTACCTCTGGCATAACAAGTATATCGGGTAAGTGTTTCTGTTCCGCACACGCAGGCGCAGAATATCGTTAAGATGTCCATATTGTTGTTTTAGGCCCGCTAGTAATGCGCTACGGGTATTTAATATTGTTAAACCCTGATAATCGCTCCGGTTATTTCCGGGATAAATGTACTACCGCAGTTACTATCATAGCCCCGACAATAAAACTTGCCGGGGCTTTTTTGACGCTATTAATGACTTTCTTTTTCGCGTAAACGCCAGGCGTGTAATAACGGTTCGGTATAGCCGTTTGGCTGTTTCACGCCGAGGAAGATTAAATCGCTGGCAGCTTTAAAAGCACACGAGTTAGCGAAATTCCCCGCCATCGGACGATAAGCCGGATCGCCAGCGTTTTGCTGATCAACCACTTTCGCCATATTCTCCAGCGACGCCTGCACCTGTTCTTTGGTCAGAATACCGTGACGTAACCAGTTGGCGATATGCTGGCTGGAGATGCGCAGCGTTGCGCGGTCTTCCATCAGCGCCACGTTATGAATATCCGGCACTTTTGAACAACCAATCCCCTGCTCCACCCAACGCACCACGTACCCCAGAATCCCCTGCACGTTGTTATCCAGCTCTTGTTGGATCTCTTCCACCGACCAGTTAGCGTTTTCAGCCACCGGAATAGTCAGCAGATCGTCCAGCAACGGTTCAAATTCAGCATTGAACTCGCTCTGGGCAATGTTGGCCTGCACGCTCTGTACGTTGGTTTGGTGGTAGTGCAGCGCATGGAGCGTAGCAGCGGTTGGTGACGGAACCCAGGCTGTGTTTGCCCCGGCACGCAGTTGGTCGCCCTTCTGGCTGTACATGTCTGCCATCAGGTCCGGCATTGCCCACATGCCTTTACCAATTTGCGCTTTACCGCGCAGCCCACAGAACAGACCGGAAAGCACGTTATTACGCTCGTAGGCTTTGATCCACGGCGTCGATTTCATCTGATTTTTACGCAGCATCGGGCCAGCTTCCATCACCGAATGCATTTCATCGCCGGTACGGTCGAGGAAACCGGTATTGATGAACGCCACGCGGTTACGCGCCTGAGCGATACAGCTACGCAAGTTCAGCGAGGTCCGGCGTTCTTCATCCATAATGCCCATTTTCAGGGTATTCGGTGCCATACCGAGCATTGTCTCAATGCGGGTAAACAGTTTGTTGGCGAACGCCACTTCCTGCGGACCGTGCATTTTCGGTTTCACAATATAGACGCTGCCAGTGCGCGAGTTTTTCTGCACTTTTAAATCATAGAGGGCAATCGCGCCAGTCATGACGCCATCAAGAATGCCTTCCGGGATTTCATTGCCTTCGCTGTCCCAAATCACAGGAATGGTCATCAAATGCCCCACGTTGCGGATAAACAGCAACGAGCGTCCGTGCAGGGAAATTTCAGAGCCATCGGCGGCGGTGTACTGACGATCGTCATTCAGTTTACGCACGATTTGCCGACCGTTTTTTTCCATTTTCTCTTGCAGAGTCCCCTGCATCAGGCCCAGCAGGTTGCGGTACAGCAGGATTTTATCTTCCGCATCAACCGCCGCGACCGAATCTTCGCAGTCGAGAATGGTACTGATGGCCGCTTCGACGATAACATCGTTGATATGCGCCGGATCGTCTTTGCCAATCCGCCCGTTGGCATCGATTTGCAGCTCAATATGCAGGCCGTTATTTTTCAGCAAAATGCAGGACGGCGCAGCGGCATTGCCACGGTAACCGACAAACTGCGCCGGGGTGCGTAACGTGGTTTCTTTACCATTTTTCAACTGGATGCGTAAATGTTTATCAACCACCTTAAACGCCACCACATCCTGATAGCTGCCGTTTTCCAGCGGTAGTGATTCATCGAGGAAACGCCAAACCCAGGCGATAACCTGCTCACCGCGCTGCGGATCGTAGCCGCTGACCATCGCCCCTTCCTGCGGGATGATGTCGCTGCCGTATAACGCATCGTACAGTGAGCCCCAGCGAGCGTTCGCCGCGTTCAGCGCGTAGCGGGCGTTCATTGCCGGAACCACCAGCTGTGGCCCCGCCTGGCTGGTGATTTCGCTGTCAATGCCCGTGGTTTCCACCGTCACGCGCTCCGGTTGTGGCACCAGGTAGCCCAGTTCACGCAGGAAAGATTTATAGGCCGCTTTATCTTTAACCGGCCCCGGATTGCTGCGATGCCACTCATCAAGCGCCGCCTGAATGCGATCGCGTTCTGCCAGCAACTGACGATTTTCTGGTGCCAGATCGTGAACGATCTCATCAACATTGCGCCAGAACGCGGCAGCATCCAGTTCCACGCCCGGCAAAACTTCTTCATCCACGAAACGTTTAAAATTGGCGTCAATGCGTAAACGGCCCTGGGTTATGGTTTCACTCATTATTTATCTCCTCGTTTTCGCTTATTTCGCCAACACCGCTGCTGCCGCTTTCGCGACCTGCGCATCCTGTGCTCCGGTTAAACCAGAAACGCCCACGGCACCAATAATTTGCCCATCAACAACAACCGGTACGCCGCCTTCCAGCGACGTCAGTAACGGCGCAGTCACGAACGCGGTACGTCCGTTGTTCACCATCTCTTCATAGCCCTTAGTTTCACGACGCCCCAGCGCGGCGGTACGCGCTTTCTCCTGGGAGATGTAAGCCGCAATCGGCGCGCAATCGTCCATGCGACTTAACGCCAGCAGATGACCGCCGTCATCGGCAACAGCAATGGAAACAGACCAGTTATTTTTCTGCGCCTCTTCCTGACCTGCGGCAATAATTGCACTCGCCATTTGCTGGCTAAGAATGACTTTAGTTTTCATTTTGTTATTCCTTTTCAAGGGCTTGTTCTACAATTTCAATCCAGTGACGCACAGAGGTACGACCGGCGCTCGCCAGATGCGTCTGGCAACCAATGTTGGCGGTGACGATCATTTCCGGTTTGCCGCTTTCCAGCGCATTCATTTTGTTATCCCGCAGCTGGCGTGCCAGATCGGGATGCGTTAACGCATATGTTCCCGCTGAACCGCAGCACAGATGGCTGTCGGGAACGTCCGTTAAGGTAAATCCAAGACGAAGTAACACTTTTTCCACTTCGCCGTTCAGCTTTTGCGCATGTTGCAGGGTACACGGGCAGTGGAAGGCCAGTTTTTTATCGCCGCGAATTGCCAGTTTTTCCAGCGGTTCCTTGCGCAGAAGTTCGACTAAATCGACCGCCAGTTCACTGACCTGACGCGCTTTATCGGCATACAACGCATCGTTTTTCAGCATCTGCCCATACTCTTTAACGAACGCGCCGCAACCGCTGGCGGTTTGCAAAATTGCCTCGGCACCTGCTTCAATCGCGGGCCACCAGGCATCAATATTATTGCGCGCCCGCGCCAGCCCTTTCTCTTGCGCATTAAGATGATAGTCCACCGCGCCACAACAGCCTGCTTCGTTAGCTGGCGTCACGCTGATCCCCAGACGATCCAACACTCGCGCAGTTGCCGCGTTGGTGTTGGGCGAAAGCGTAGGCTGGGCGCAGCCTTCCAGCATTAAAACCCGACGCTTATGGCGCAGCGGCGGACGCGGTTTAGCTTTCACCGTTTCGGCTGGCAATTTTGCTCTGACCTGCTCCGGTAAAAACGGTCGCAGCACCAGCCCTACCTGCGTCAGCGCACGAAACACCGCCGGACGCGGCACTACCTGGCGCAATCCTTCGCGCAGCATTCGCTCCGGCAGTGGGCGTTTCACTTTCTGCTCGACAATATCACGCCCGATATCGAGCAAATTGTGATAGCGCACACCAGAAGGACAGGTGGTTTCACAATTGCGGCAAGTGAGACAGCGATCGAGATGCTCCTGTGTTTTAAGCGTGACTTCGTTGCCTTCCAGCACCTGTTTAATCAGATAGATGCGCCCGCGCGGCCCGTCCAGTTCATCGCCCAGGAGCTGATAGGTTGGGCAGGTTGCGGTACAAAATCCGCAGTGAACACAGGCGCGCAGGATGCTGTCGGCTTCCAGCGCCCGCGCGTTCTGCCGCATCTCTTCGGTTAATTGGGTTTGCATAGCCTGCTCCTTAAAGCTCCGCGTACATGCGACCGGGATTAAACACGCCGCAAGGGTCGAGCTGCTGTTTAAGCTGCTGGTGATAGCGGAATAAAGGAGCCGGTAGCGGGGCAAAACCACCATCTCCGGCACTAAAGCGGGTCGCATGACCGCCAGCGTTGCGGGCGATGCGATGGATTTGATTGTCATCGGCTGTCGATTTCAGCCAGCGTAGCGCCCCGCCCCAGTCGATCAGTTGCTCGCCGGGTAAATCTATCATCGGCGCATCGCTGGGTAAGGAAATGCGCCATAAGGTACCTGGTAACGAGAAGAACGGCAGTTGTTGTTCACGCAATTGCTGCCAGAACTGACCCGCAACCTCTTCGCCCCCCAGCAGTTCACGCGCTGCTTTTACCGATCCTTCGCCGCCCTCAAGGCGGATCCACAACGCATTGTCGAAGTAACATAAGCCACTAATGGGTAATGGCTGGAGTTGCCACTGGGCGATTTCATTCATGGCTTCTTGCAGGCTGATTTCCCGACGCAGACTCAGGGTGGCGCGTGGTCGCGGTAACACTTTCATCGAGATTTCAGTGAGCACACCCAGACAACCGTAGCTTCCGGCCATTAACCGTGAGAGATCGTATCCGGCAACGTTTTTCATCACTTCGCCACCAAAACGCAGATGTTTTCCAGTGCCGGTAATGATGCGCGTGCCGAGGACAAAATCGCGGACCGAACCGCTCCACGGGCGACGCGGCCCCGCCAGCCCGCAGGCGACCATCCCGCCCCAGGTGGCTTCTTCACCATAATGTGGCGGCTCGCAGGGGGGCCATTTGCCCGCGCGCCCCTACGCGAGTG
>OASY01000222.1_pt1 | contig 46504 bp, 33 predicted proteins | sample 1501231 | NCBI WGS metagenome assembly OASY01 (sample SAMEA2579917, study PRJEB22360) | human gut metagenome | biome: human gut; feature: human-associated habitat; material: faeces | place: Denmark | collected 2008/2010 | reverse complement strand
CTGCTGAAACGTAACACCATCGGCGGAGCCGTAAACCGGAGAAGCCCAAAAAATGCGTTTAGCGAAGCGGCTAGCATTTTTGGGCTTCGACAACTCCTTCGGGGTCTGAAAGGGGCGAGCAGCCCCTTTCTCGTGGATCCAGCGCGTCGAAATCGCTGGTGGTTTTCTGGTTCTCTTTTGACATCAAAAGAGAACATTAGCCTTAATGAAAAAGCGCTCTGCCCCGCGCACAGGCGCGAGAACCATTTCTGATTCTCTTTTGGCACGCAAAAGAGAACTCAGCCTCGCGTAACCGCGCTCTATCCTGCGCCGCAGGCGCAAAAATCACAGCATCGTCATCTGCTCCCCTTCATCCTCCGCGCGGACGAGCGCACCGGTCGCCGGCAGGCTGCGGACGCGGTAGCGGTGGGGGTTCGCCAGTTCCAGCGTGTCCGCCGGGACGACGGAGGCGATGGTCTGATTCTTTTTCAGGGTCACGACGGCCACGCCCTGGCTGTCGCGGGTGGTCTTTGCGGCGATCTGCGCCGTGCCGACCAGGAGCATCCGTCCCGCGCTGGTGCGGATGGCCAGCTCCGTCTCCTCGGGCAGGAAGAACATGGTCGCCAGCGGCTCTTTGTCGCAGTAGGCTTTCAGCAGCTTGCGGCGGTTCTGCTTGGTGGCGTAGGAGCTGAGCGGGATCTTTGCGCACCTGCCGCTGGCAAAGAAGAAGAGCATATAGCCGCCGTAGTCGGTGGTAATGACCATGTCGAGGATGTTCTCGCCCTCGTCCATGCCCAGACGGCCCGGCAGATAGATGCCCATCTGGGCCACCTTGCCGTCTTCCAGCTCGGCCAGACGCACCTTATACACCTGCTGTTTGTCGGTGAAGAAGAGCGCTTCCACGTTGTTCCGCGTCTCCACCTGCCGGACGATCTCGTCGCCCTCCTTGAGCTTGTGCGCACCGGCCGTGCGCAGGCTCTGGGGCGGGATCTTCTTCAGATAGCCCTCGCGGGTGAAAAAGACGGTGACGGGATAATCCGGCACGGCCTCTTCCTCGGCGCCGCCCTCTTCCTCGGGCAGGTCGTAGAGGATCTCGCTGCGGCGGGGCTGGCCGTACTTCTTTGCCACGTCGGCCAATTCCTTCATGATGATCTTGCGGATGCGGGCAGGCTTTGCGAGGATGTCGTTCAGATCGGCGATGTCGGCTTCCAGCTGCTCGATCTCGCCGGTGCGCTTGAGGATATATTCCCGGTTGAGGTGGCGCAGCTTGATCTCGGCCACATAGTCGGCCTGCACTTCGTCGATGCCGAAGCCGATCATCAGGTTGGGGACGACTTCCGTCTCCTCCTCCGTGGTGCGGATGATGTGGATGGCCTTATCGATGTCCATCAAAATCGCCGCCAGACCCTTGAGCAGGTGGAGGCGCTTTTCCTTGCCGTGGAGGTCGTAATAGGTGCGTCGGCGGACGCATTCCATCCGGAAGGCCGTCCACTCCTGCAAAATTTCCCGCACCCCCATGACCCGGGGCTGGCCCGAGACAAGGATGTTGAAGTTGCAGCTGAAGCTGTCTTCCAGCGGGGTGGCCTTGAAGAGCTTAGCCATCAGCTTGTCGGCGTCCACGCCGCGCTTGAGGTCGAGGGTGAGCTTGAGGCCGTTCAGATCGGTCTCGTCCCGCATATCGCTGATCTCTTTGATCTTGCCCGCCTTGACCAGCTCCGCGATCTTGTCCATGATGGCCTCCACCGTGGTGGTGGGCGGTATCTGGGTGATCTCGATCATGTTCTCGCCCGGCACGGCGGCGTAGCGGGCGCGCACCTTCACGCTGCCGCGGCCATTCTCGAAGATATCCCGCATCTGGGCTTCGTCGTAGAGGATCTGGCCGCCGCCCACGAAGTCCGGGGCGGGCATGGTGGTGGAGATGTCGTGCTTCGCATCCTTCATGAGGGCGATGGTGGTGCTGCACAGCTCTGCCAGATTGAAGGAGCAGATGTTGCAGGCCATACCGACGGCGATGCCCAGCGTGTTGTTGGCCAGAATGGTCGGGAAAGTCACGGGCAGAAGGGTCGGTTCGGTGGTGGTGCCGTCGTAGTTGGGGACGAAGTCCACCGTCTCCTTGTCGATGTCCCGGAACAGCTCTTCGCAGACGCTTTCCAGTTTTGCTTCGGTGTAGCGGGCAGCGGCGCAGGACATATCGCGGCTGTAGGCTTTGCCGAAGTTGCCCTTGCTGTCCACGAACGGCACCAGCAGGCTCTCGTTGCCCCGGCCCATGCGGACCATGGTGTCATAGATGGCGGCGTCGCCGTGGGGGTTCAGGTGCATGGTGCTGCCCACGATGTTCGCCGACTTGGTGCGCGCGCCCTTGATCAGGCCCATCTCATACATCGTATACAGCAGCTTGCGGTGGGCGGGCTTGAAGCCGTCGATCTCCGGCAGCGCACGGCTGACGATGACGCTCATCGCGTAGGGCATATAGTTCGTTTCCAGCGTGCGGGTGATGGGGTCTTCCAGCACACTGCCGGCGTTCAGTATCTCAACGCCCTCGCCCAGCTGGGGGCGGACAGGCTTTGCGGTTTTTTTGCTCGATTTTTTTGCCATTCTCGTTCCTCTTTAAGACACATCCAGATCGTCCAGATACTCTGCGCCGTGCTGGGCGATATGCTCCTTGCGGCCTGCGAGGTTGTCGCCCAGCAGGATGTCGAACACCTGCGCGGTGCGCTCCACGTCGGTGGGCATCACCTTGATGAGGCGGCGGCTCTCGGGGTTCATGGTGGTCAGCCACATCATCTCGGGGTCGTTCTCGCCCAGACCTTTCGAGCGCTGGATGGTGTATTTCTTATCGCCGATCTCCTCGAGAAAGGTGGCCTTCTCGGGCTCGGTGTAGGCGAAATAGGTGCGGTCTTTCGTGGTGATCTCGTACAGCGGCGACTCCGCGATATAGACATAGCCCTCGTTGATGAGGGTGGGGGTCAGGCGGTAGAGCATGGTCAGCACCAGTGTGCGGATCTGGTAGCCGTCCACGTCGGCATCGGTACAGATGACGATTTTATTGAAGCGGAGATTGTCGAGGTTGAAGGTGGCAAGCTCCTTGTTGTGCTTGCCGCCCAGCTCCACGCCGCAGCCCATGACCTTGATGAGGTCCACGATGACGTCCGACTTGAAGATGCGGGCATAGTCGGCCTTGAGGCAGTTCAGGATCTTGCCGCGGATGGGCATGATGGCCTGATATTCACTGTCGCGGCTGGTCTTGACGGCACCCATAGCCGAATCGCCCTCGACGATATACAGCTCACGGCGGGAGGCGTCCTTGGTGCGGCAGTCCACGAACTTCTGCACCCGGTTCGCGAGGTCGATCTGGGTCGAGAGCGTCTTTTTGATGCTCTGGCGCGTTTTTTCGGCGTGCTCACGGCTCTGCTTGTTCACCAGCACCTGCTGACAGATCTTCTGGGCCTCGTCGGGCTTTTCGAGGAAGTAGACTTCCAGATAGTGCTTGAGGAAGTCGGTCATGGCCTGAGAGACGAACTTGTTGGTGATGGCCTTTTTGGTCTGGTTCTCATAGCTGGTGCGGGTGGAGAAACTGGACGAAACGTACACCAGACAGTCCTGCACATCCTGAAAGCTGATGGCACTCTCGCCCTTTTTGTAGAGGTTCTTATCCTTCAGATACTTGTTGATCTGGTAGACGAAGGCCGTGCGGACGGCGTGCTCCGGGCTGCCGCCATGCTCCAGCCAGGACGAGTTGTGGTAGTATTCCAGCAGCTGCACCTTGTTGGAGAAGCAGAACGCCGCGCTCATCTTTACCTTATAGTCAGGCTGGTCTTCGCGGTCACGGCCGGTGGCTTCGCTCTCGCAGCTGAACACCGGGGTCAGGCTGTCCTCGCCCGCCGTCTCAGCCACATAGTCGGCGATGCCGTGCTCATAGCACCAGCTCTCCTTCCACGGCTTGCCGGTGGCGGGGTCTTTCTCCTTTTCGTCGGTGAAGTTGAGGGTCAGGCCCGCGTTGACGACAGCCTGACGGCGGAGGACATCTTTATAGTAGCTGCCGGGGACATCGATATCGGTAAAGACCTCATCGTCCGGCTTCCAGTGGATGATGCTGCCGGTGCGGCGGCCCTTGTAGGGCTCTTTGTGCAGGCCGCCCACATTCTCGCCCTTCTGGAAGTCGAGGTGGTAGTGGAAGCCGTCGCGGTAGATGTCAGCAGTCATCCATGCCGAGGCGTACTGGGTGGCGCAGAGGCCCAGACCGTTCAGACCGAGACTGAATTCATAGTTGTCCTCGCCCTCGCCGTACTTGCCGCCTGCGTACATCTCACAGAACAGCAGCTCCCAGTTGTAGCGTTCTTCCCCCTTGTTCCAGTCCACGGGCATACCGCGGCCAAAGTCTTCGACGATGACACTGCCATCCTTGCAGCGGGTGACGTTGATGGTGTCGCCGTGGCCGTCGCGGGCCTCGTCGATGGAGTTGGAGACGATCTCAAAGATGGAGTGGGCGCAGCCCTCCACGCCGTCCGAGCCGAAGATGACGGCCGGGCGCTTGCGCACACGGTCGGCACCCTTCAGCGAAGTGATGCTTTCGTTGCCATATTCCTGTTTTCTTGCCATGCTGCTCCTCCCGGCCCCGGAATGTTCTTGCAGTGGAGCCGTCTCAAACGCTTTTGCTATATATAGGTATAGATTCCCACAGCGGGAGAAAAGCGATTCTTTTCATTCTTATTTATTAAACCATAGGTTGTTGAAGATGTCAAATAGTCTTTCCCTGTCTGCCGCCCGCAAAAGCGTCAGAAAAGTCAGTCTTATTTTAGACGATAACACGGGCAAAATATAGAAAGTTCAAAAATTCTCAAAAAATTTTGCATTTACCCCTTTACAAAATCGAAATTTCAGGTATAATAATCATCGTCCGGTGCGCCTCTGTAGCTCAGTCGGTAGAGCAGGGGACTGAAAATCCCCGTGTCATTGGTTCGATTCCGATCGGAGGCACCAGTCAGGAGACCCAGCAGGGTTTCCAATATGCGGCCGTAGCTCATCTGGTAGAGCGCCACCTTGCCAAGGTGGAGGTAGCGAGTTCGAGCCTCGTCGGCCGCTCCATAATGGAGCAGCAACAGTTGTTCCAGTATGGCCCGGTAGCTCAGTTGGTTAGAGCACCAGCCTGTCACGCTGGGGGTCGTCGGTTCGAGCCCGATCCGGGTCGCTTCGTCGAAAGTCCTGCTGTTCATCGTGCAGTCTTGCTTGTAAGACTGCTGTGATGAACGCCAGACTTTCTCCTCTTCCCCACAAAATCTTGCTTCGCAAGCTTTCGCGGGGACCCCGAAATTCGAGAGAATCGCTCGGGAGGGTGCGAGGATAAATGCACCGGATATGCGGCCGTAGCTCATCTGGTAGAGCGCCACCTTGCCAAGGTGGAGGTAGCGAGTTCGAGCCTCGTCGGCCGCTCCAAATGGAGCAGCAGCAGTTGCTCCGAATATGGTGACGTGGCCAAGTGGTAAGGCAAGGGTCTGCAAAACCCTCATCCACCAGTTCAAATCTGGTCGTCACCTCCAAAAGATTCCCGGGTGCTGAGGCATCCGGGATTTTTTGTTGTTTTGCTCGTTAAATAATCTACTTATTGGGAAAAACTTGTCCCCCCTCTTCGCTCTGTGCTATGCTAAAAGAGTCAGTGAAGAAGCGGCTAAGAGTCTAGAGGAGGATACAGCCCTATGCTAGAGTTCCCGCGCAAAGATTTCCGGCTCCATGTGGGTTGGCGCACCATCAAGACCGCCGTCAGTGCTCTGCTGGTCAACTACTTTCTGCCCCGGCCCCGGGTCGTTTCCCTCTGGGAAGGGTTCAAAGGCTCGTTCAAGAAAGGCAGTAAGGTCTGAATGCTTTTCCGCGCTCCGCTCCGGCGGGGCGCTTTTCTTTTGCCCTCTGCCGTGATACAATGGGCATACTATCATTTTCCCTGAAAGGAGGCCGCGCCATGCCTGCCGAACTTCACACCACCCTCACGCCGGACACCCCGGTACGCTATCTCAAGGGCGTCGGCCCCAAGACTGCCGAGCGGTTCGAGAAGCTGGGCATCCTGACCCTCAGCGACCTGCTCTGCCACTATCCCCGCCGGTATCTGGATTTTTCAAAGCCCTACTCCATCGCCGAGGCCCCCGCCGACACCGAGTGCGTCGTGAAGGCCGAAGTGTTTGCAAAGCCCGGCGGGCGCATCCTGCCGGGCGGGCGGCGGATGGAGCGCATCACCGCCGGGGACGATGTATCCAGCCTCGAGATCACATGGTTCAATAATCCATACGCCGCCCAGAAGCTGGAGCTGGGGCAGGAATACTATTTTCAGGGCATCGTGACGGGCGGGATGCTCCGCCGTCAGATGGTCAACCCGCAGGTGCGCACCGACGCGCAGGTGAAGTCGTCGCCTTTCGAGGCCGTCTACCCCCAGACCGAGGGGCTGACCAGCAGCGCCATCGCCAAGTGCGTCCGCCAGCTCCTCCCCCACGCGGAGCTTCTGCCCGACCCGCTGCCCCCCGAGATGCTGAAAAAATACCGCCTGCTCTCCAAGGCCGACGCCGTCCGGGCCATCCATTGCCCCGCCACCGAGGAGGAAGCCTTTGCGGCGCGGCGGCGGCTCATCTACGAAGAGCTTCTGGTCTTACAGCTGGGCATCGGCCGGATGAAGAACCACGGCGCGGCCTCCACCGGCGCGCCGATGAAGAAGGCCGACGCCTCCCCTTTCTGGGAGTCGCTGCCCTTCTCCCCCACCGGCGCACAGCGGCGGGCCGTGGAAGAGATCCTGACCGACATGTCGGGCGAAACGTCCATGAACCGCCTTTTGCAGGGCGACGTGGGCAGCGGCAAAACGCTGGTGGCGGCTGCGGCCATCTGGGCCTGCATCCGGGCCGGGTATCAGGCCGCACTGCTGGCCCCCACCGAGATCCTGGCCAGCCAGCACGCCGAGAACCTGAACCGCCTGCTCTCCCCCTTTGGGATGCGGGCAGCCCTGCTCACCGGCGGCATGAAGGCCGCCGCACGCCGCACCACCCTCGCCGCCATCCGGGACGACGAGGCCGACCTCATCGTGGGCACCCACGCCATCCTCAGCGAGGGCGTGGAGTTCGCCCGGCTGGGTCTGGCCGTCGTGGACGAACAGCACCGCTTCGGTGTGCGCCAGCGGGGCCTGCTGACCGAAAAGGCCGCGAATCCCCACCTGCTGGTCATGAGCGCCACCCCCATCCCCCGGACGCTGGGGCTGCTGATGTACGGCGACCTCGACATCTCCATCCTCGACGAGCTGCCGCCGGGCCGCAAGCCCGTCAAGACCCGCTGCATCACCGGCAAAAAGCGGGCCGACCTCTACGGCTTCCTTGATAGAGAAATCGATTCCGGACGACAGGTGTATATCGTCTGCCCTGCCATCGAGGATGCGGGCGGCAGCGGCCTGAACGCCGTCAAGAGCTACTATGAGGACATCGCAAAAGCCTATCTGCCGGACCGCCGGGTGGGCCTGATGCACGGCAGGCTCAAGCCGAAGGAAAAGGCCGAGGTGATGGACGACTTCAAATCCGGACGGCTGGACGCCCTCGTGTCCACCACCGTCATCGAAGTCGGCGTGGACGTGCCGAATGCGACGGTCATGGTCATCGAAAACGCCGAGCGGTACGGCCTGAGCGCACTGCACCAGCTGCGCGGGCGTGTGGGACGCGGCGCGGCGGAGAGCTGGTGCTTCCTCGTCAGCGACAATGCATCGGAGTCGGTGCAGAAGCGGCTCAAGTTCCTCTGCTCCACCTCAGACGGCTTCGCCGTGGCGCAGTACGACCTCGAGACCCGCGGCCCCGGCGACTTCTTCGGGAGCCGCCAGCACGGTCTGCCGACCTTGCAGATCGCCGATTTGATGAACGACACCCGCACCCTCCACGCGGCCCAGAGCGAGGCCGTGGCCCTTCTGGCCGAAGACCCGCTTCTCGAGCGGCCCGAGCATGCCCTGCTGGCCCGTCAGGTGGAGCAGATGTTCGACAAAGCCGGTGCAATGAATTGAGTAACGAAAAAGGACTGCCCGCGGGCAGTCCTTTTTCGTTATCTTCTCTTCCACCACGGCTTCTTCTCGCCGATGCTCACTACATCGCAGAAGAGGCAGCGGCTCTTGGTAGAGAGCTGCACATCCTTGTGATGGCAGCCGAAGAACCATTTCTCGTAAGTCGTTTTCATGACGACCTTGTCGAGGAAGAGGTGCAGCCGGTTATTCTCGCCCTCAGCCAGCACGCTGAAATCCAGAAATTTGCTTGGCGCGTCGTGGGTCAGCACATAATCTACCTGCCAGCCGTTCGCTTCCAGCGCGGCCTCGCAGCGGGCGTATTCCTCGTCCGAAGGCATCTCCTGCGGCCACCAGTTGACGTGGGCTTCCCGCTCTTCCTTGTCCGGGCTTTCCGCTCCGCCGAAGCAGAGGTACTTCTTCCCTTCCAGCTCCAGTACGCTGCCCCGGCAGACGTGGTACACATTGCCGCCCAGCGGCTGCACCAGCCCGCCGAACCGCTCCTCGGTGGGGTACTGTTCCAGCAGGTCATAGTTCTCGTGGCTACCATCGAGGAAAAGGATGGTATAAGGCCGCTTGCGCAGCCAGTCCAGATTCTTCTGCTCGGCCTTGCTGCCGTCCCACACGAAGCCGAAATCGCCCAGCACAACGACGAGATCGCCCTTGCCGGCCCGGCGCAGCTCCCCGTCTTTGAAGCGGTCCAGCTCGCCGTGGGTATCGCCCGTAAGATATACCATCCTTTGCCTCCTTTTGCGGAGTGTGAAATCGCCCCAAAAGCCTTGTCACGCTCCGCCAAACCTGTTATTATAAAGTATAAGGCCCTTCGCTGAGCCTGTTTTTGTCCCGTAAGAACGGACAGCACATTTTGTCCGATACTCTAATATATTATCGCTTTTTGAGGAAAATGTCCACATGAAACGTATCGTCACCCTATTTCTGAGCCTTATCCTGCTGCTGAGCTGCCTGTGCGCGCCGGCTTCGGCCATGTTCGACCCCAGCCTCTTTTACGAGGTGCAGGCCAGGAGCGCCTACATCGTCAACACCGACACCAACATCATCGTCTACGACAAGGACAGCTCCCGTCAGGTGCCTGCCGGGGGCCTGACCAAATATATGACCATCGCGCTGCTGCTGACGAATTACGCCGACCAGCTCGACAACACCTTCCAGATGCCCTTCGCCATCTCGGATTACGTCCACAACAGTGACAATGCCGATATGCGCTCCAATGAGACCTTCACCTACCGGGAAGCCGTCTACGCCATGCTTCTGCGCAACGCCAACGAGGCCGCGATGGGCCTTGCCTACAGCCTTTCGGGCGGCGACCTCGCAGGCTGGGTGAGCCAGATGAATACCCTCTCCCAGCGCATCGGAACCACCGGAAGCACCTGGACGGACGCCTGCGGCCTGGACAGCGGCAACGTGACCACCGCCGTGGATATGTACCTCATCCTGCGGTATCTGATGAGCTTCGACGCCTTCGTGGACATCTCGTCGGCCCCCGCCTTCACCATGCCCGCCAAGGAAAAGCACACCAAGAGTTTCGTGCTGCTGAACCAGAACGTCGCCCTCAACAAGACCAGCGGCGGCAGCTTCTACCGCAAATCTATGCAGGGCGGCATGTGCGATGTGATGGCCTACAAAAACGACCACGGCGACCAGAGCTATGTTTCGTGGGCCAATCAGGACGGCTCCACCTATATCTTCTGCATCATGCAGAGCCCCGACACCTGTGACACCTACGGCTACGCCAACCGCCGCCCGGCCCTCTACGAAACGACCCGCCTCATCGACTGGGTGTTCCAGAGCTTTTCCATCCAGCCTGCGCTGGACACCGACCTTGCTCTGGCAGAGATCCCCGTGAAGTATTCCTCCGACACCGACACCCTCAAACTCTACCCTGACAACAGCATGATGACCCTGCTGCCCTCTTCGGGCGACGGCACCGTGACTCAGAAATACTTCCATCTGCCCGACTATGTCTGCGCCCCCGTCCAGCAGGGCGATGTTGTCGGCACCGTGGAGCTGAAGCTGGCCGGTGAGACCATCGGCATGGTCAACCTCATCGCCGGGCAGGACGTGAGCCGGAGCAGCCTGCTCTACTCTTTCTCGAAGCTGCAGGAGTTCTTCGGCAGCCTCTACCTCAAGGTAGTGCTCGTCGTCAGCGCCATCTGCGCCATCATCTATGTGGCGTGGGTCCTGCTCAACTCCCCCCACACCCGCCATTCCTCCAAAAAAGTCCACCGCTATGGCCGTCCCCGCGACTGAGCCGTGCGGTCGGCTTCTTTTCTGAAAAAGCTGTAAAAAGCAGTTGACAAATACGCCCCCAAGTGGTAATATATACAGGCAGTCCGCGACTGCAAAAACTGTATATGGGCGTGTTCCCGAGTGGCCAATGGGGACAGACTGTAAATCTGCTGCTTTTCAGCTTCGGTGGTTCGAATCCACCCGCGCCCACCAAACATGAAAAATCCGAACCTGTTTCCGATTGGAGAAGGGTTCGGATTTTTCGTTTTCTTCGGGTACAACAACGAAGGCTCCCGTGGACGGCGCAAAACCCCGATACCTTGTCATAGACCGTAAGCCACTAACAAGATTTGGAGGATGCGATTATGAAGTACGATGCAAGAGTCTGCAAGTTTAACATGGATACCGGGTGTGTGGAGTTGACTCTCCAAGATGGGAGAAAAATCTCCATCGGCTGTACCGGGGTTGAGGATGCGCTGGACGTGACCATGGCACAGCAAACCGAACTGGACTACCTTATCTACAATGACCCGCTGAGCTATGCCGATTTGATTCTGAACGGTGACCCGGAGAAATATTTGAAGAATGCGGCCGGGAGCCATGGGTTAGAAGATTAAAAATCACGAAAAGCTGGCAAAGACCGCATGGGGTTTTGCCAGCTTTTATTAGTATATATCCAATCTTATGCGTAAGCCTTCCTCTCTCGGAATTCCTGTGGCGTCATATGATAAAGCTCAGTGAACTTCCGGTAGAAAAAACCAAGATTGTCATAGCCGACCTTTTGTGCGATTTCGTAGATGGGGAAATCTGTATTCGTCAGATAAAAGCAGGCCTGGCACATTTTTTGCAGGATGACCAGTTCTTTGAAGGTGCGCCCGGTTTCCTTTTTGATGAAAGCACTGAGATAATTGGGATGGAAGCCAAAATGGTCGGCGGTGCTCTGCAAGGTGACAGTCAGATAATTTGCTTCCAGATAATCAAGAATATCCACGATCTTCCATTGGCTTTTGGCCTTTGGTGAAAAGCTCTGGCTGCGGTACTGACGTAAAATCTCGCAGAACAGCACGATCATATAAGCGTCGATCATTTTATCGCTGCAGATCTGTGGGTCGTAATACTCACACAGGATGCTTTGAATAACAGAATGGATCGGAGTTTCTTCCCGGTTGTGGAACAGCAGATATTGGTCATGCGCTGCATCGGAGGAGAGGGCGTTGATCAGAAAACCGTTGATGATGCCGTTATTACCGAGCCGCTGCAGAAAACCTTGCGTCAGGTATTCCTTTTTCATCTCAATGGTAATCACAATATCCTGCTGCCCCAAGGGCTGGATATTATGGGGCACGTGAGTGTCCAGCAAACAGATATCCCCTTGCTGCATCGTAATATGTTTACCATTGATCGTCTGGGTGCATTGACCGGAGTAGACATACAGAAGTTCGATAACGGAGTGGATGTGCTCCGGGATTACCGTAAAGCGGGATTCCTTATTGACGCACACGGAGCGATTTCGAAGCAAACTGCCAAAATTGAACTGATACATCTCCCGCCCATCGTGCACGACCTTAGGAATATTGCGGTACCGCGGCGAAAGCTGCGGCGGCTGCTCGCGGAGATGCCGCTGCTCTGAATCGGTATATTGAAACAAAAAATCTTCCAGCTGCTGCCGGTTCATAGGATCACCTCTCCACCAGCATATCATATTAAGTTTGGTAAGTGAAGTCCTTTTTTGTGGAAATTGAAAATTCTGTCAAGATTCGGTAATATAATGATGCCGGCAAGAGAAGAAACTGAACTGCAGCTGTATGGCTCCAGAGCCATACAGTCTCTATGAAAATGCGGCGTCCCCGCACAAGGAGGACTTTTTCATGAGTACAACGTCAAAATCCGAATACACCCAGCTCTGCACGGAAATTCTGGAGGCTGTGGGCGGAAGCAAGAATGTAAAGAACGTATTTCACTGCATCACTCGGCTTCGCATCGTTCCGGTCAACCGCGATGCGGTAGATATGGAAAAATTGAGTAAAGTCAGCGGCATTCTGAAAGTCGTAGAATCCAGCGGTCAGATCCAGTGCGTCATCGGCACTACCGTGCCGGAAGTGTACGAAGAGTTTCTTGCAATGTCCGGTGTGGCTGTCGGCGGTGCTGTGGAGGCAGAGCCCGCCACGGATGATGTGCCGGAGAAAAAGCCCAACATCATCACCCGGGGTCTGAATACACTGGCATCCTGTGTGACGCCCGGTCTGTATGCCATTGTGGCAGGCGGTATGATCAAGGGTATTGTCTCCCTGCTCACTGCGATCGGTCTGGTATCGTCCAAGTCGGATATCATCACCGTGCTCAATGCTGTGGGTGATGCACCCTTCTACTTTATGCCGTTCATCATCGGCTACGCAGCAGCAAAGCGGTTCAAGGTCAAGGAGATCTTCGGCATCATGACTGCCGGTATCCTGATGTACTCCACCTTCCTCTCGCCGAAAGAAGGCATCACCGGTTATGCCTTTGGCCCTATCAATATCCCCGCCTATAACTACAAGGGTTCTATCTTCCCGGTTATTCTGTCGGTGTGGATCTTCTCCATCATTTTCCATCTTATCGACAAGCATATGCCCAAAAATCTGCGCATCGTCTTTTCCGGCGCGCTGTCCTTCCTGATCTCTGCACCGCTGTTCCTGGGTTTTGCTGCTCCTCTGGGCAACTGGATCGCCAAGGGCATGACCGGTGGCTTTGCATGGCTGTTCACCCACGCCGGTCCGTTTGCAGGTGCGCTGTTCTGCGGCATCATTCCGCTTACCATTATCTTTGGCATCAAGGGCTGGTCTGCCGTAGAGCTGCAGAATCTGGAAGTTCTGGGTCATGACTATATGCTGCCCAACTTCTTCTATTCCAATCTGGCTGTTTCCGGTGCTGTTCTGGCGTGGGCACTCAAGCAGAAGCCCAGTGAGCAGCGTTCTGCCGCTGTTTCTACCGGTCTGGTCTGCATCCTCGGCATTACCGAGCCTGCCCTGTACGGTATTGCACTGCCGGAAAAGAAGCCTCTGTATGCCGCCATGGCAGGCGGTGCAATTGCCGGTGCCAGCGCCATGCTGATGGGTGTTGTGACCTATGCATTCTCCATGCCCGGCATCACCAGTATCGCCACCTATGTGGATGGCGGCAACAACTTCTTTAAGCTGCTGATCGTTATGGCAATTGCATGGGTGTCCAGCTTTGTGATCTCCTTTGCAATGAACAAGAAGGAACAGTAAGAGAGGAGCATGTGATAATGAAAACAGGTTTTCCCAAAGACTTTCTCTGGGGCGGTGCAATGGCATCCTCCCAGGCGGAAGGTGCGTTTTTGCAGGACGGCAAAGGGCTGGATACGCAGGATCTGCGGTATTTTGACCCCAATTGGACGAAAGAAGAGCGCGCTCAAAAATCCAACCGCCGCATGAACGATGAAAAATTCAAGGCTGCTCTTGCAGACCTTGAGGATCTGGAGCATTATCCGTTCCGTCATGGTATCGATTTTTATAACCGCTGGCAGGAAGATTTGGAACTGTTTGCGGAACTGGGCATCAAGGTGCTGCGCACCTCCATCTGCTGGGCACGCATCTTCCCCAATGGCGATGATGCACAGCCCAACGAGGCAGGGCTGAAGTTTTACATGGATCTGTTCGATGCCTGCCATGCCCATGGCATCAAAGTATTCGCTACCATTCTGCACTACAATATCCCGCTGCATCTGGTAACAGAGTACGGCGGCTGGAAGAGCCGCAAGACGGTGGAGTGCTATGTGCGCTACACCCGCACCCTGTTCGAGCGTCTGGGTGACCGGGTGGATTACTGGCTGCCCTTCAATGAGTTCAATGCCGGCAAGTTCAACCCCTACAACGGTGTGTGCCTGATCGAAGATCAGGAAGAGGACTATCAGAACGCAATCTTCCAGTGCCTGCACCATCAGTTCATTGCCAATGCACTGACCATTCAGCAGGGGCACGAGATCCTGCCCGGCAGCAAGATCGGCGGCATGATCGCCCGATTCACCACCTACCCTGCCACCTGCAAACCGGATGATGTGATGCAGATGATCCTGGACGACCAGTATTCCAACTGGTTCTATCTGGATGTAATGACCCGCGGCAAGTACCCTGCCTATATGGAACGGTATTTTGAACAGCAGGGCATCCACGTCGACTGGCAACCCGGGGATGCTGAGATCCTGAAAAACAACAGCATCGATTTCGTGGCATTTTCCTACTACTTCTCGCAGGTGTCTACGACCGAGCAGGGCTGGGAAAAGACCAGCGGCAACCTGATCATGGCCAACAAGAATCCGTATCTGGAAACCAGCGAGTGGGGCTGGCAGAAGGATCCGGTGGGGTTGCGTGTCACCCTGAATCAGGTGTACGACCGCTACCAGCTGCCCGTATTTATTGCCGAGAATGGTCTGGGCGCTGTGGATAAGGTAGAGGCTGATGGCTCCATCCATGATCCCTACCGCATCGACTACATCAAAGCCCATGTGGAGCAGATGAAGGAAGCTGTCAAGGACGGCGTGGAGTTGATTGGCTATACCATGTGGGGATTTATCGATCTGGTCTCCTGCGGCAGCATGGAAATGTCCAAGCGGTATGGCGTGATCTATGTGGATCAGGACGATGCCGGTCACGGCACACTGGCTCGCAGTAGAAAAGACAGTTTTTACTGGTATCAGAAGTGTATCGCCACCAATGGTGAAGACCTAGAAGGCTAAATGAAGGCCGGAACCGCAGGCAGGAAACTGTCTGCGGTTTTCGGCGTATTCAGGGAGGGAAAGTTTTTATGAACAAACAGACAAAAGCGCAGGTGGAAGCTTATGCAGAAGAATGCCGCACCGAACAGCTGGAACTGCTGCGCACATTGGGAAAAATGCCTGCGCCGACCCGAAAGGAGGATTTTCGGGCAGCATTCTGCCGGGATTGGCTCCGGGCACAAGGGGCAGAAAATGTCCGCATCGACAGCGCTAAAAATGTGATCTGCAAATTGGGGCCGGACACCGAAGAACTTGTCGTTTTTGCCGCCCACACGGATATTGTGTTCCCAGATGTAGAAACTCTTCCCTTGCGGGAAGAGGGCGGTAAGCTATTTGCGCCGGGCATCGGCGATGATACTGCCAACCTCGTCAACTTGCTGATGGCTGCAAAATATCTGATCCAGAAACAAACCGCGCTGGAATATGGTGTGCTGGTGGTGGCGAATGCCTGCGAAGAAGGTCTGGGCAATCTGGACGGTACCAAGGCATTGTTTGCCGAGTACGGCACCCGTATTCAGGGGTTCTATTCTTTTGATATCTATATGCCGCTTTGCTGCAGCAGTGCCGTGGGTTCTTATCGGTATAAGATCACCTGTAAAACGCCCGGTGGTCACTCCTATGCAAATTTTGGCGACCCCAGTGCCATTCAACTGCTGTGTGGACTCGTGAATGAACTGTACCAGATCCAACCGCCGGTACGCTCCCGCACCACCTATAATGTGGGGCGTATCGAGGGCGGCACGACGGTCAACTCCATTGCACAGCAGGCATCCATGCTGTATGAGTTCCGCTCCACCGCACAGGATTGTCTGGAAGAGATGGAAGAAAAATTCCGTCGTGCCGTAGCGCACTGGAATGGAAGAGGCGGCGATTTTGAGGTAGAACTGCTGGGCATCCGCCCCGGCAACGGCCCGGTGGACCCGAAAAAGCTCGGTCAATTCACAGCAAAAAGCAAAGAGATCATCCGTACCTTCACAGGCCGTGAGCCGGACGAAACACCCAACTCCACGGACAGCAACATCCCGCTGTCGCTGGGCATTCCCGCCAACACCATCGGCACCATTGAAGGCGGTCTTGCGCACACCCGGCAGGAATGGGGGATATCGCCAGCCTGCCCACAGGCTTGAAAATCGTTCTGGGGCTTCTGTTGGAGTACCAGAAAAAAGAATGATTTTGAAATAAGTGGCGTGCGTGGTATTCTGGCGGCAGTAGAGAGGAATTGTGTCAAATTGACACGATTCCAACCATAAGAATACGCAGTTTGGTACATCGGATGTATAACAAAGAAAAAACAGGGTGCGCCCTGCCAAAAGCCACATACGATAGCGATTTGCATATAGGGCTTACGTTCCACTTCCCGTGTCCGGACACTGCCGATCACGATGTGGACATGGATGTTTCCCGAATGGTTGTGCCCATCCGGGTGAGTGCAGACGATGGCAGGGTGACCGGGAAAGTTTTCTTCGCAGAATTTCAGGCCAAGAGCCTGTGCCTTTTCCATGGTCAAGCCGTTGTCGGCTGCATCTTTGGGGTCAAAGCTGATGATATACTGGTGACTCTTGATATCACCATGCCGGGTGTTCTTGCCATACTTGCGGTTTGCCAGCAGACAGGCCATCGCAAACGAGAAATCGCCGCACTCAAGTGTATCGAGGATGTACGATTCTCGCAGCTTCGGTCTGCCCTGTTCATCCAGAAGTTGCTTCCCGGTGAACGCATCGTGCTGGTAAACGAGGTACGCTTCGATGGCGGTGTAGTCCGAGTTTTTAGAGGCGATATGCTTGAGCGTTGCCATACAGTTCACCCAGAACTTTCTCGGCGCTGAGCCGAAATGCGGTCAGGTCTGCAAGTTCGTCAAGGATTTTCGCCCGGATCTGCTCGGTGTCCGCACCGCCAGAATTGAAGTGCCTTGCAAGCTGGTTCAGGTTGCCGCCCACCTTGCTGCACTGGGCAAGCAGGGTGGAAACGGCGGCCAGAGTTTCTTCGCCACCACTGGCAACGATAACCGTTTTCTCGATCTTGACGTTGTGGATGGCGCGGCGGATAAAAGTGGAGAGGGAGAGATTCAGGAGTTTGCAAGTGAGTTCCAGTGACGCTTTTTCCTCCGCTGTCACACGGAACTTGATGACGTGCGTTTTGTTGTTCGGCGTGTCGTGGTGCTGGGAATTGCTAAGGGTCGATTGAACATTCGTTTTGGTCATTGTACCTCCTGTCTGTTCGATAACTCCTCGGTGAAGTTATGTAAGCACGACACGCCGTTCCATTCGTGCCGCAAGGCACGAATGATGAGCAGGGTTTGGGGCAGGCACGCCCCAACAAGATCACTTGGAAAACTCGCAAGAGTTTGAGAAGTGAAGTCCCGGATGGACAGAACATTTTCAAGAATTGAAAATTTGTGGCCACGGGACGGTTCTTGCCCTCTACCGCTGCGCTCAAAACGTATTTTTAACAAATGTTTCCGAATTGTTAAGACGCAAAAAATAAGTAGCGGGGCTCTGCTCATGTAATGGGGTCACCGTTTGCTCCGAACGAAGTTCCTGCCCCTGTTTGTGCAGCGGCGTTGTCTGGCTCGCTCACGGAAAGTGTGAGGTTATGGCGCAGTATCTCGTTCAGACGGCTTATTCAAGATTCAAGGTGCGGTATGAAGAAAGCCGGGCACAGTGCGGACACTACGTCCTGCTTCTTTCAAGCACAAGGATAACACTTTGAAGTTGTGTAGTCAACAACCGAAAACAAATTTTGGAAGATTGAACAACTACATAAGATATTATTTGTGAAAAAGAAAAATACCGCCCACGCAGCGCAGCGATGATTTTGTCGGGTGAATCGGCGGCAAAATGAATCGGGTGTGTTGCGGGGCGGTATCGGAACTCCACACAGCGTCTTAAACAAAAGAAAATGCGAGCGACGTCAGTGACGGCACTCGCACAAAAGATTACTCTTTTTAATATCAATGATATTATATGTGAACTAATTCAACTTGTCAACAACTTTTTTCGATAAGATGCTGTGCGCAGATAATTGTTTCTCTTTGAAAAACATTCTACGGCCTGTTCTTCTGAAATGAGATGAAATTGGATACCTTTTTCATCATGGAGCATCTGAACAAGTTCTTCCGCAGTCTTTTTCGGTTTCATTTTAGAATTTTCGATTATGCTCACATCCTGTTCAATCGTTCTTTTTCAGTTGCCCCATCAATTCCTGAAAACTTTCCAGAGCACTCTGCAAATTTTCAATAATATCTGCGGCAAGTTCGTCCGGCGCAGGGAGATTGTCCAAATCGGCAAGCGACTTGTCCTTCAGCCAGAAAATATCCAGACTGGTTTTATCACGTTCCAGAATTTCATCTACCGTGAATCTGCGCCAGCGGCCTTCTGGATTTTCCTGTGACCATGTTTCTGTGCGTTCGTGGCGGTTTTCCGGATGATAGCATTGAATGAAATCCTGCAAGTCAGCGTCCGTCATGGGATGCTGACGAAGCGTAAAGTGAACATTTGTGCGAAAATCGTAGATCCAGACTTCCTTTGTCTGACGCTCTGGGCTGGCGGGACGCTTATCGAAGAAAATCACATTTGCCTTTACACCCGGCTTGTAAAAAATGCCAGTTGGCAGGCGGAGAATGGTGTGCAAGTCCGTGGTGTCCAACAGCTTTTTACGGATGATCTCGCCTGCACCACCCTCAAACAGAACGTTATCCGGTACAACAACGGCCGCCTTTCCGGTTGGCTTCAGAATCGTATTGATATGCTGGATAAAGTTGAGCTGCTTATTTGAGCTGGTCGTCCAGAAATCCTGCCGGTTGTAGATCAGATCCTCTTCTTCCTGCTCCTCTTCTTCATTGGTGAAGGTGATGGAGGACTTTTTACCGAACGGCGGGTTCGTCAGTACATAGTCTACACGATAACCCGGGTCAGACAGCAGCGCATCCCCGCGCATGACGGGGACTTTGCCGTACAGGTCACCGATATTGTGCAGATACAGATTCATCAGACAGAGTTTGAAGGTTGCAACCACAAGTTCAGTTCCATAGAACGTTTCGTTTTTCAGGAATTCTTTCTCTGTGCGGTCGAGTGCATAGTTCTTTGGGTCCGCCAAGAACGCCTGTGCAGCAAGGAAAAAGCCGCCGCTTCCACAGCAGGGGTCAGCAATCGTCTTTTTCGGTTCCGGGCGAAGACAAGCCACCATTGCTTTGATGAGCGGGCGGGGTGTAAAATACTGCCCTGCACCACTTTTTACGTCCTCGGCGTTCTTTTGCAGCAACCCTTCGTAGATCTCGCCCTTCACATCGGAGGACATGGACACCCAGTTTTCCTTGTCGATCATCTGCACCACGCGGTACAGGATGGAAACATTGCTGATTTTGTTGACGGCCCCTTTGAAGATCTGCCCTAAAATGCCGCCCTCATCGCCCAGCCGCTCCAGTATAGCGCGGTACTGATTTTCCAGCTCTGCGCCCTTAAGCGTGTTCATATCCGACCAAGTGTAACCTTTAGGGATACCGGTTTCTCGTTTGTACGGCGGGCGGGAGTATTCATCGGACATTTTCAGGAAAATCAGGTAGGTAAGCTGTTCAAGATAATCGCCGTAGGATACGCCGTCATCCCGCAGCGGATTGCAAAGTCCCCAGACTTTGGAGACGATATTAGAAGATTGTTCTGACATTATATTTATTCCTTACGCATGTAGTTCTTTTCGGGCCACCCAGAAAGATTCAGTCGGCTTGATTACAAGAATATCAACTGGACCACCCACGGTTTTTACACAGTTTTCAAAAGCCATCGTTTTAATCGTGACATCAACGGCATACTGGGCAAAATTGATTGCATCTTGCAAGTTGAAGAAGTTGAAATTTATTCCATGATTTTGAATGGCACAATAGGTTTCATCAGGATTTTTAGCATAAAGCTGTGTAAACAGTTTGGATAGCGTTGCGGTTTCACCATCCCAAACAGCACCGGAAAAATTCGTACTAAAATTTTTTATAGATTGATCAGCGACAAAAAGTTGCTTCACAACAGGTAGTGTATTATTAGAATCATATCCTGCAATAATAAAATGAGTATTTAAGTGTGGATTGACATTGCTAAAGTAATTCAGCAAATCATTTGATACTTGTCCAACACTGCTATCTGCATTGACTTTTTCATGAATGAATTTTTCAATATATCCAGCAATTGGCGTTTGATTGATACTCGCATCTCCACAAGTGGAAATGCCGATATGCTCATTACACTGGAACGTTTTATAGGTTGTATCGGTAATCTGTGCACCACACAAGGTTTCAAAATTTCCATTACCAAGTTGCTTTGTGAAGTTATAGGTTGATCTACTGTCACTTGCCATGACAATCCCTTCGCTGGTATAAACGGTGATGATAAACGACATAGTGAAACCTCCTTTAGTGTGATTTATTGTGTAATAAACTCAGAATAGTCTGTATAGCGGTTATACCGGCCAATCGTAGACAAAAGCTCCTGAATGCGTTCTTCTTTGCATTCGGGATGCTCTTGGATTTCGATAAATAGACATAAAAGTTGCGTAGTTGTGATGAGTGCTTGTTCTCGGCTTGTGCTGTATTTCAACATCTGATCAGGAAACACTTCTTCTATGCGCTGATCCAAGGGCAACGTATTATAACCATTTACAATCAGCAGTGCTCTAGGTTGATGCCCATGGTCTATTAAAAACTGCGAAGCCCATTTTTCAAGCTGTGCGGCATGTTTTTCAGCGGCACTCTTGCCAACGCCTTTAATCTCAGCAACGATATCAATGTCACCATACTTGGCAATCACATCACTACGTTTTTCTTCAGTCGGACAAAGTTCAAAGCCAAGCTCCGAAAGAACCTGTTTTACAATATTTTCAAGTGGTGCTCCAGTTTCTGTCATTAACCGTTTGTAGTTTATAATATGCTCTAGCTTTTTTTGCTCTGTTTCAAGTGCTTTCTTTAGCTTTTCAATTCTTTGTTCGGCTTGCCGTTTTGCATCAATTGTTTTTATTTCATCTAAAATATGGAAATCTTCAGCCCAATCGGGTAAAGTGTTTACTTCTTTTTCTAAACACAACTGATTATCGATATCATAAATGCTTTGTAAAAAAGTTTCAATAAATTTTTTACCTCTTGGCGTTTCTATCATAATGTCAGGGTCAAGAGTTGGCAGAAATATAATCGTTCCTTTTTTATATTGTTGGCTGAAAGAAATCACTTTGTCGGTTTTTCGTATTTTGGCCAGCACCGTTCCCTTTTGAACTTCAAACGTAGCATTATATTCCAAGTTCCCTTTATTAACTTCAAAAAAAGTGTTGAATGGCGCATTACCACAAGAGGCAATTTCCTTTCCTTTGAGATGTTCTAATGTCAGCGATACTGGCAAAAAAGAATACATATCAAACTCTGTCGGGTCACCTAACAAGTCGAAGGCTGACCTCTCATAGCGACAGTAACAATTTTCGTTGTGTCCAACAAGGAGATAAATATTGTGCCCTGCACTCAAAAATTCATCAGCTTGTTTCTGTATATGCTCGAAGTCAGCTTTCATTTGACTGGCATCTGGTTCTGTCACTAGATATCTGTTTTTATATTTCTCCTTGTCGGTGTACTGAAACATCAAATTTGAAGTATCAATGATAACTGCGTCATAATCTAAAAGTGAAATTACAGAAGAAAAGCTATCCTCATGAAAATTAGGGAAATGCAATAATTCAAAGTTTGTATTCAACCCCAAAATTTTCGGATTTCTCATGCTTAAATACTTCCTTCCTTAAACGCCTGTTTCAAAATACTCTGTCGCATTGCATCTGTCTGTGCAAGGGCAGTGTCAACTGTTTTCTCAATACTATTGCAAACAGAAAGTTGCTCTTCAATTTTATCCACTGTTTCTTTTGCGGTAACGTCATCGACAATTGGAACAGGGGTATCTCGGATATCATCAAGACCCAATCCAAGTTTTCCACCACCGCGTTTGTTCTTTAGCAAATCTTTCTGCCCATATTCACTTCGCAAATACCACGCCATGAATCTCCCCTGCGCTGAGTTTTGAAATCGGACTAAAGCAATATGTTGATTTATATATGCTTCTTCACCCTTCTTTGAGACAAAGCCAATGCTTCCAAGATCGGCTGTAATAGAAACAAGCACATCATTTGGCTGCAATCTTGTCCGAATGCCCTCGGCGTTATCCGGTGGAGTGATATGCTGAATATCGCTAAAATCAATATCAATGCCACTATGTGTTAAATTTCCGATTCTTACAAATAGAGCACCATTTTCAGAGTAATACTTTGCCCATCCTCGTGAGCCACTTGTAACAACCGTAGTCAAATTACGAATAGAGTCCTTTTTCTCAAAATCAGAAAACGCATCTTTCAATACTGCCTGCCGATACACCGCCAACTGCTCTTTTGTAGTTTTGAGCGTATCAACAGCCTTGTCGAGCTTTGAAAAAAGTTCTTCAATGCGGGCAACGATTCGATTTTGAATTTCTAAATTCGGCAAAGAAAATTCTATCTTTTCAAGATTTTTTCGTGAAATACGTTTTCTGGTGGTTCCGCTTTCATATTGCTTAATTTGTGAACGAAATGTACTTGAATTTATCAAATACATAATATATTGTGGATTTATAGAAATATCTTTTATCCGCAGAATCGCAATATCAACTGCTGTGATGTAAGCTCCTTCTAGTGGAAAAATACAAGCCCGCCCAAGCGGTTCGGGAAGTCTTGCGATTAAAATATCACCCTTTTCCAAGAAAGTACAATGAAGTCTTTCCGCTGTTTCTAAAGTGATATATTTTGACGATTTATCTTTAAATTCTCCATCGCCAATATCTGCAAGCTGAATAAGACGAACTTTACCCCTTACATCTTGATCTTTCTTTTCAATCCAATCTCCATCACAAAGCAAGCCACCATTTGAAATAATATCTACTAATGTCATTTACGCTACCAATTCCTCATTCATTTCATCCAAAATCTCCTGATACTTTTCCCCGAACACCCGATAGAACCCACCTAAGCCGCCTTTGCTGTCAAACGGCGTATACTCCAAGTCCTCCGGCAGAATGCTCAGTGATGTGATGATATGCTCCTTGATCAGCCGCAGCCATTCCATCTGCTCAGCGGTAAAGTGAACCGCACCGGTATTGCGGCGGAAAGTCCACTGTTTGAAGTTATAGTTTACCCGGTCGGCAAAAGGCGAGAGGGTATCCGTATAGCCCATCTGAAAACGGATAATAGAAATCAGGTCGGTCAGCTGAGCGAGTGTGCCTTTCTTTACCTTGTCAGGCTGCTTGATGGCATAACAATCCCACAGACGCTCGACCGTGATGCCCTTTGCTTTGAGTTTTTGATACAGTTCCGTCAGTTTTTTCAGTACCATCGGACGTTTTTTATACGTTTCATTGTAGATGATGCGCAGGGCAATGATCTCATCTTTATTTTCCTCGATGAAATCCTTGAATGTAGAAATCACCCGGTCTGCCGTTTCCTCCTGATTGGTATCATAACCAGCAAAGAGTACCTTGTCCAAATTGACGCTGTCGATGATCTGATCATGGCTGCGGCGGACATTTTCAATAAAATCGCGAACTTCCGGCTTCTGGAAAGGTGCAACGGCCTGTTTGATGAGCTCTTTCTGAGCCTGTGCAAGCTGTTCCGGTGCGGGCGTAAGTACGCCGCTTTCTGCTTGTGCTTTGGCCTGAATGACATCTTCATCAAAGGCATTCAGCAGATTCTCCGCAACCTGCTCTGCGGTCTGCCCTACGGTTTCTTTGAACTGCTTGTGTTCGCTGCGTTCCATCCTGCGGCTGAGACGAATCACACGGTTTGCAAGAGAAGTCAAAGTGTCCTCATCTCGTGCACCGAGTGCAATGTTCATCATCAGTTCCTTCATGGAAACCGCTGGCTTGCGTTCCAGCGTGCGGGTTTCGGTCTTTTTGGATTTGGTTACACCCACTGCATCCACGATCACAAAATGATCTTTGTTTTCCGTAGCAGAAGGTGTTACCTTTTGTAAATCATCCTTGCTCAGCGTGCGGGTGCCGCGGCCTTTCATCTGCTCGAAGTAATTGCTACTGCGCACATCCCGCATGAAGAGCAGGCACTCGATGGGCTTTACATCCGTACCGGTCGCGATCATATCCACAGTAACAGCTATACGTGGGTTGTAGTCATTCCGGAACGAGCTGAGAACAGCTTCCGGATTCTGTGCGCTGTAAGTGATCTTTCTGCAAAAATCGTTTCCTTCGCCGAATTCTTCCCGGACGATCTGCACAATATCGTCTGCATGGCTGTCCGTCTTGGCAAAAATCAGCGTTTTGGGGACTTCTTTCCGGTAGGGGAACAGCGTGGTATGGAGTGCTTCTTTGAAGGTGCGAATCACAGCACGGATCTGGCTTGGATTTACGACATCCTTATCCAACTTGGACTGTGTGTAGAACACATCCTCGTCCATCTGCTCCCAGCGTTTTGCGCGCGTCAGGCGGTTACGCCGCTCGATCAACTGCTTCAGGATGGTTGCACCATTTTTCGTTACATCGGTTTCAATCAGATAAATGTCCTCTCCAACGTTAACGCCGTCCAGAACGGCCTGCTCTCGCGTATATTCACTGACAAAATTTTCATTGAAGTAGCCGATGGTTCGCTTATCCGGCGTAGCGGTCAGGCCGATGATAAACGCATCAAAATAGGAAAGCACCTGACTCCATACATTGTAAATAGAACGATGGCATTCATCTACAATGATACAGTCAAAGAACTCCGGCGGAATTTTGGCATTGTAGACGACCTCTTTTGGTGCTTTGCTTTCGGCGGTGACATATTCCGCAAAGGGAATCTCTTCTGCCTGTTCGTCCAGTTCTTCCCCTTTTAGAATGGAATACATCCGCTGAATCGTACTGATGCAGACCTGTACATCCCCGGAAATATAAGAATTTTTTAACCGGCGTACACCATACAATTCCGAAAAGCTGCGAGGATCGTCATTGGGCTTGTAGGCCATGAACTCGCGCTCGGCCTGTTCACCAAGGCTGCGGGTATCTACCAGAAACAGGATGCGATTCATTCTGCCGTATTTCAACAGCCGATAGGCGGCAGTAATGGCTGTAAAGGTCTTGCCTGCGCCGGTTGCCATCTGCACAAGAGCGCGCGGCCGATTTTCTGAAAACGAAGTGTTCAGACCATGAATTGCACTGATTTGACATTTGCGGAAGCCCGATTCATCCAGCTGCGGGATACGCTTCAGATTGTTGCGCACAGTATCCGGTTCAGCAAGCCAGCGTTTCAACGTCTCCGGGCGGTGGAACGAGAATACCTCGCGCGAACGGTATTTAAGATCTGCGTAATCGGTAAAACGCACCAATTCGCCAGTGGCTTCGTAGGCGAACCGAACCTTGTACTCCCGCTTTACCCATTTGAACTGGCTATTTGCATAGCGGCTGGACTGCGTTTCCACATCTGTCAGCGCTTGACCTTCTTCGTCTTTCTTTGCCTCTACAACACCAACTGGCACTCCCTCAATGAAAAGTGCATAATCCACCGGACCGGTATTGGTAGGGAACTCGCGCACTGCAACACCGGAAGCAACCGTTAGATTTAGTTGTTTCAGATCCTGAATTGTCCAGCCACTTTGCCGCAATCTGTTATCGATTTGTTCCCGCGCTCTTGCTTCCGGAGTCATAACGATGCACCTGCCTTTGCTATCTTAGGGCAAACTGTTGATACCTCTATTTTATAAGATACAACACAATATTACAAGTGTTTCCCTTTTATAAATTTTAAAGCGATATACTTCATGAGAATTTTTCAAAGTACTTGAAAATACGTAAAATTCATGGTATAAATTATACGAAACAATTGCTGCTTAGTATCTGTTGCTCAACAATATCTAAATGGGAGGTGCCTGCCATGACCGCCGTGATCTATGCCCGCTATTCATCGGATAACCAACGCGAAGAATCCATTGAAGGCCAGATTCGTGAATGCACTGCCTATGCGGAGAAGAACGGCATCACCATCGTCAAGCACTATATCGACCGTGCCATCTCGGCCAAAACGGACAATCGCCCGGAGTTCCAGCAGATGATAAAAGACAGCGACAAAAAGCTGTTCGACATCGTGCTGGTCTGGAAGCTCGACCGCTTTGCTCGGAACCGTTACGATTCTGCACATTATGAGTACCAGTTGGAGCGAAACCATGTCAAGCTGGTGTCCGCTACTGAACCAATTTCAGATGGTCCAGCAGGTATTATGGTCAAAAGTATGCTCACCGGCATGGCTGAATATTATTCCGCAGAACTTTCTGAAAAGGTCGTGCGCGGCATGACCGAGAATGTTCTGAAGGGCAAATATAATGGTGGAACGATTCCCATCGGCTATACAGTGGACGAGGAGAAGTTCTTTCAAATCGACCCCTTGAAAGCTCCCTTTGTATTGGAAGTCTTTCAACGGTATAACGATGGAGCGACCATGAAAGAACTGATGAACTGGTTGAACGACAGCGGAGTGACCACTAACCGCAACCAGAAGTTTACTTATAATAGTATTCAAACCTTGCTGACAAACCGCCGTTATATCGGTGAGAACCGTTTTAAGGACATTGTGATGCCGGACAGCATCCCGGTTATCATTGAGAAAGAACTGTTCGACAGTGTACAGGACAAAATTGCCAAGAACCGCCGCGCTCCGGCTCGGCACAAAGCGGAGGACGATTATTTGCTGACGACCAAGCTGTTCTGTGGAATGTGCGGTGCGATGATGTTCGGGGAGTGCGGAACGAGCCGGAATAAGAACGTCCACCACTATTATAAGTGTGCCAATGCCAAACGCACCAAGACCTGCAAGAAAAAGACCGTCCGCAAAGAGTGGCTGGAAGATTTGGTGGTCAACGAAACCATGAAGATGATTCGTGACAATGACTGTATCCAGTCTATCGTGGATGCGGTGATGATTCTTCAGGAACAGGAAAATACGGTGCTGCCCTTGCTGGAAAAGCAGATGAAGGATATTGAGAACGGCATCGAGAATTTGTTAAATGCGATTCAGGCAGGTGTACTGACCAGCTCGACCAAAGGACGCTTGGAAAAGTTGGAGACCCAGCAGAAGGAACTGGAAATCCGCATCGCGGAAGAAAAACTGGCGAAACCGAAAGTCAGCGCAGATTTTGTGAAATTTTGGCTCACCAACTTCCGCAAGCTCGACCCGAACGTGAAAAGCCACCGGGAAACGCTTATCAACACATTCGTGAACGCCGTTTATCTCTATGATGAAAAAGTTTTGATTACATTCAACTACAAAGACGGCACAAAAACCATCACTTTCGATGAAATTGCCGCCAAAGATGCCCCAGAGGGCAATGGTTCGGATTTAGGTTGCTTCGCTCCACCAAGAACTCCAGTGTTGTAATGACACTGGAGTTTCTGTTTTATCTGGAAGTTTGTAAAGCGCCGCAAGGGTGGATTCGAACAGCAGCGGCCGGTTTCCTTTTACACCTTCGGATTTTTCTCTTTCCTCTCAAGATAGAGGAAGAAGCAGACATTCAGCACGATGCCCACAGCGATAGAAGTGGGCGCGGCCAGACCGGTCATGGTCAGGCTGGCGTTGGGCTGGATGCTCATGATGTAAGCCATCGGCAGGCGGACCCGAAGGGTCCCTGCACCATGACCCAGACGGTTGACGAAGGCGCAGAGCGCCAGAAAAGAAACCTGCGTCAGAAACTGCTCCAACTACAAGGGCAACCGTGGCACCTGCCAATCCACCCACTACATCAGGGTAGACTTTCTGGAAGAAGTGGTGCTGGGCGAGATTCGGCGGCTCACCAAGTTTGCCAGCCTCTATGAGGACGACTTTTTGAAGGCTGTTATCGGGCACTCCCAGCAGGCGGACGAAGCCGACCGCAAGCTGAAAGAGAAAGAGTTGAAAGCGCTCCTTGCCCGTGATGAAGAACTGGACGGCCTCTTTGAGCGCATCTATGAGGACAATGTTTCCGGCAAAATCTCTGACGAACGCTTTTCCAGAATGTCCCGGAGATATGAGGACGAGCAAAAGGAGCTGACCGAGAAAATCAAACAGCTCCGCTCCGAAATCGAAAAGCAGAGCAGCCGTACTATGACAACGGATATGTTTATCAGTCTGGTTCGCAAGTACACCAGAGCAAAAAAGCTGACACCCCGGATGCTGAACGAACTGGTGGAAAAAATCGAAGTGTTCGATGCAGAAAAGGTCAACGGCGTGTGGGAGCAGCGGCTCCGCATTCACTACAACTGCGTGGGCACCATCGAGATTCCAAGCGCACTTCCTTTGCCGACACCCGATGTGTCGGTGAATACAAGAAAAGGCGTAGTTGTGAACTACGCCCCCTGTGATGTCGCTATTTAGCAAATAAAAAATGACGAATGTTCTTTGACAGCTAAATGCTGTAAGAACATTCGTCATGGTGCAGGAATGCAATCCAAATCCGAACCATTTCCCTCGGATGCAACTTCTGTCGCTTCTCCAAAGGTGACGGTCTGTGTGCCTTCTTTATAATTGAAGGTTATCAAAACCTTATCATCGTACAGATAAATTGAATTGATGAACGTATCCACCAATGCCTGCCGCTGGTCTTTCAGGCTCATGTCCAGCTTACGGAACCGCAGCAGCCAGAACCGGATGAACTCTTCGGTCACTTTCGGCTTTGCCAGCTTTTCTTCCGCAATGCAGGCCTCAAGCTCACGCTTGGTTTCTTCCAGCTGCTCTAGCCGCTCCTTGGTGGAGCTGGTGAGGATTCCGGCCTGAATCGCATTGAGCATATTCTGGATACCCGATTCTGCATCCCGGAGCTGCTTCTCATAGAGAGGAAGGTTGGTGTTCTCCTGGTCTTGCAGCTCCATCACCTTGGCGATGATAGACTCCATGGCGGCATCGTCCTTGACAAGCTGCATAGTCTGGTTGACCACCAAATCTTCCAGCCACTGTTTGCGGACGGTTTTCTTCTTACAGCCCTTCTTCTTTTTGGCGGTAGCACATTTATAATAGCGATGGACTTCTCCCATTCGGCTCGTACCACTTTCGCCAAACATCAGCGCGCCACAGCAGCCACAGTGCAGCTTGGTTGTCAGCAGATAATCGTCCTCTGCCTTTCTTCGGGCAGGAGCTTTCTTGTTTTTCAGCATCTTCTCCTGCACATCGTCGAAAAGTTCCACGGAGACGATAGGCGGAATCGCATCGGGAATCAGGATGTCACGGTATTTCAGCTCTCCGATATAGCGGCGGTTATTCAGCATATGCTGGATGGTATTGAAGGTCATCGGTCCGCCGCGCTTGTTTTTGATGTCCTTTTCGTTCAGCCAGTCCCGGATCTCCCGCATGGTCTGACCATCGTTATACCGTTGAAACGTTTCCGCTACGAACGGCGCAGTCAGCGGGTCGATTTCAAAGCGGTGGTCTGCGTTGATGATGTAGCCAAAGGGAATGGCACCGCCAGTGAACTTTCCCTTCAGTGCATTTTCGGTCATGCCACGAATGACCTTTTCAGACAGGTCAGCGGAATAATACTCAGCATAACCTTCCAGCACCGATTCCAGAATGATGCCCTCCGGCCCCTCGGAGATGATCTCGGTGGCAGACATAAGCTTGACACCATTCTTTTTCAGCTGGGTCTTATACCGGGCACTGTCGTAGCGGTTCCGGGCAAAACGGTCCAGCTTCCAGACCAGCACAATGTCAAACAGCTTCTTGTCACTGTCTTTAATTATCTGCTGGAACTCGGGTCGATTGTCCGTCTTGGCAGAGATAGCACGGTCAATGTAGTGCTTGACGATGGTGATGCCATTCTTTTCCGCATAAGCCGTACATTCACGAATCTGACCTTCGATGGATTCTTCGCGCTGGTTATCCGAGGAATAGCGGGCATAGATCACAGCGGTCATGGCAGGCACCTCACTTTACACATCATTAAACGGCGAACGGTTCTTTCAAAATGTAGTTTCGTATAATATATATATATATATACCATGTTTTACAACGGTTTGCAATGGGAAAATCAGCGAACAGCATTTAATTCTTTTCGTAAATCAGATACCCACCGACCTATGGTTTTCGCCATAAGATGGTGGGCATCTGTTGTTCTGGCTTATAATTCACTGATGGTTGCAGTAATGGGCTGCATGAGGATTCGCCTGACCGGGGTATATACTGCCAGCACCACAGCCACCAGCACGATTACGACAATCACGGCAAGACAGCCCCACGGCACCTGCCACGCCGCACCGAAATAATGGGTGATGAGCCGGGTATACAGCATCCGGTTCAGCACAAGACCCAGCGCAATGCCCACCACAAGACCGGACACCGCATAGGTGCCAGCTTCGGCAGAGACCATGCGTCTCAGCTGTGCATCATCCATCCCGATGGCACGCAGGATGCCATACTGCTTCATTCGTGCCGACACGCTCATGGAAATGCTGTTGATGATGTTCAGAATGGTGATTCCTGCAATCACGATGAGAAACGCATAGACCACCAGATGGAACGCCCAGTAGGTGCTTTGTATCATCCGATTTCCTTCGATTCGGTTGGAAAAAATAACCTGCTTGTTTAACGTGTCTCTCAGCAGGGTGTGTATTTGAGCAATGGCTGCGTCTGCTGTGGTATCTTCTAGTTGAATATCGATCACCGCATAGCGGTTCTGCCCGGTCAGCTGATGGAAGGTTTCTTCGGTACAGATAACAGTCGGGGAATCGGTACTGCTGAACGGGCTGTCGTCCAATACACCCACGACTGTGAGCTTTGCATCCTCCAGCTGAATGGTATCCCCCACGGTCAGGGAGTTGCTTTTGTCGAATACCGTCAGCACAGGGTATGTGCCATCCTCCGACTCCTGCGGAAGGGTTCCGCTGATCAGGTCTTTTTTCGCCCAGCCAAACTGTATCGTATCGTATGAAATCAGGTCGATGGACCCCTGTTTTCCCTGATATTCCGCCGGGAACGGGCAATACATCCGCCCGAATGCGTGTTTGACTTCCGGCAGAGCTTCCAGCTGCTCCACCAGCACCGGGTCAAGGACATTTTGCCCGGATGTTTCAGCCACCGATAAATCCGGTGCGTAGGGCTGCAACGGATTCAGCGCAAATCCAACCCATCGAAGCAAAACTGAAAAGCTCAAAAACAGGAGAATGCTCAACACAAAGGAACCTGTCATCAGAAGCAAGTTCTTTTTGGACGAGGTTGCATGGCTCACGCCCAAAGAAAGCTCTGTACGACTTCCAAACAACCGAGCATGACACGGAGAATCCGCTGCATTTTCCACCGCATTCCCGGTTGCTGCTGTGATCGGAGAAGCTTTTGCCGCCCGCCGTGCCGGAGAAGATGCCGCGAACCAAACCGTGACTAGTCCCAATACCATTCCGCAAACAATGCCGACCGGGCTTATTCCGAACACCGGCAAAGAGCTGAATTCATCGCCGACAAATCCACGCAGAAAGGCACACAATCCCCATGTGGAAACGACTCCCAGCACACACCCTGCTGGAACAGCAGTTTTACACCAGAAAAGAGCTTCCAGCCGGACAAGCGTCCGAACCTGATTTTTTCCTGCCCCAAGACAACGCAGCATTCCATAATAGCTGGTACGCTGAGCTACATTGCTGTTGATGCTGCCTGTGATCATAAAAATTCCGGCAAGGACGACCATGCCAGCCAACACAGCCGCTACCGCATATAAGCCTACAATATAACCGTTGTTGCTGCTTGCGTTCAACGCCATCAGGTAAGTATTTTCGGAGATTTTTTCTTCTGAAATTCCGTACTTGTTTTCGATGTTCACAATGGACTGCCGCAAATTGGTACGTGGCTTGAACTGGATGAAATACTGTGTTTCAAAGGATTCTTCTACCTGTGCGGCAATCTGAGAAAATGTACTGCGGTTCATCACCAGCACAACAGCATCATACTGGTTCGCATCGGAGGTATCCTCATTGAAACCTGCGACAGTAAGCAAAATGGTCTGTCCATCCGGGAGCGTCAGCGGAATCGCTGTACCGACCGTAACATCCAGCCAATCCCGGATGTTTGCTGTCACGAGCACTTCGCCATCCGCCGGGGCAGTGCTACACTGCATTCCCGGAAAGATTTGAAGGATTGCATCATCTGCTCCTACCAGTGCGGCACGTTTATCTCCGGCAAAGTAGTTTTCCGTAAGGGAAGCGTTGATGTCGCTATACGCCGAAAATGCAGCAACATCCTCCTGTGCGGCAAGCTCTGCGGCTGTTTCAGGGGAGATGTCCTTTACCATGATATGCCAGTTTCCGTTTTTGTTCAGCTGGTTTGAGGTTTCCATCCGAATCGCCATATCTGCCATACTGAACACCGCCGTGACCAGAAACACCGCAAGGACGATGCACAAAATCGTCATGCGGTTCTGCCGTCTGCGTACCTTGGCAGAAATCGGGATCAGGCTCAGATAGCTTTTCATTTCGGTGCTGCTCATTCCCGGCACCTCCCAAAATCGGTCAGGCAGCCGTCCGATACCTGCAACACCCGGTCTGCCGTCTGCGCAATGCTGCGGTTGTGGGTGATCATCAGGATGGTCTGCTCGTATTTCCGGGATGTTTCTTTTAGCAGGGCAATGACCTCGCTGGTGTTCTGGGTGTCCAGATTGCCGGTCGGCTCATCCGCCAAAATCAGGGAAGGGCGGGTCATCAGGGCGCGGCCGATGGCTACCCGTTGCTGCTGCCCACCGGAAAGCTGGCTTGGCAGATGCTTCCGACGGTCTTTCAGATTCAACACGGTCAGCAGTTCTTCCAGATATGCCCTGTCCGGCTTTTGGTAGTCCAGCAGCACCGGGAACAGGATGTTCTGTTCTACGGTCAGTTCCGGGATGAGGTTGAATGCCTGAAAGATAAAACCGATATTGCGGCGGCGGAAGATCGTCAGCTCCCGGTCTTTCATGGCAAAAACATCCTTGCCATCAATCAGCACCTTGCCGGAAGTCGGCGTATCCAGTCCACCAATCAGGTTGAGCAGGGTGCTTTTGCCGGAGCCGGATTCGCCAACGACCGCCACATATTCGCCTTTCGGCACGGAAAAGCTGACATCTTTCAGCGCATGGACCGCAGTTTCTCCGCTGCCGTAGGTCTTGCAGAGATGGTTGACTTCTAATAGTTCCATAGTGTATCCCTCACTTTGCAGGTTCCTTCGATTCAGACGGATCTTCTCTGTCTGTGCAGAAAAGGATAACACGTCAACCTTACTGCAAGCCTACACCCAGCCTACAATTTTGTAGGAATCGGAAAATTCAGAGTAAAGGTCGTGCCCTTTCCCAGCTCGCTGTCTACTTCAATGGTTCCGTGATGGGCTTCCACAATGGCTTTTGCCAGCGGCAGGCCCAGCCCGATGCCCTGTGTATCCTGTGAGAAGCGGCTGCGATAAAACCGCTTGAAGATATGGTATAGATCCTCCGGGTGGATGCCGCTGCCGTTGTCGCGTACTTTGATTTGAACCATGGACGGCAGTGCGTTCCACTCTACCTGAATCGTATCTCCGCTCTTTGTGTGGTCAAGGGCATTCTTTACAAGATTGTCCACAGCTTCCTGCATCCAGTCACGGTCGCACCAAAGTGTAACCGCCTCTGAGCCGGACAGAACGAGCTTTTTCTGTTCCTGCTCTGCACGATAGTTATACTGCCGCGCGATGTCCCGCACCATTTCAGCAGCATTTTCGTTTTTCTTCTCCAAGACGACCGAACCGGCATCCAGCCGGGTGATTTTGAGCAGATTCTGCACCAGCGTTTCGATGCGGTCCAACTCCTGTTCGGACAGGTCTGCAAACTCTTTGACCTCCGATGGCGAAACAGCTTCGTCCTGAAGCAGGCCGTTGTAGATATTCAACGCCGCCAGCGGTGTTTTGAGCTGGTGCGAAATATCTGCAATGGTATTTTTCAAAAAACGCTTCTCCCGCTGCTCATTGTCTGCGTGTGCGCTCAGAACTGCCGCCAATGCATTAACGGAGTGAAACAGACGGTAAAGTTCTCCCTCCCGGTCGCAGTCCAGTCGTGCATCCGGGTTGCCATCCAGACAGCTTTGGATTTGCTGGACTGCCTGTTCCAGAAGCGCGCTCTGCCTTTGGAAATAGCGAAAAAACACGCCCCAGAGGCAGCCGCCCAGCAGCAGAAAAACCAATAGTAACCCGAAAGAGAATGTGTGCGTTGCATACCATACGATGCCCTGCGTGAGAGCCAATGCCACCGCCCAGACCGCCAGCACGGCTTGGAACAAATTTCGGATCTCCCGGTTTGCGAATACTTTCATACGGCACCTTTACCCATTCCATTTATAGCCCATGCCGCGGACAGTCAGCAGCATCTGCGGTTTGCCGGGGTCGTCCTCAATCTTCATCCGCAGCCGCCGGATATACACTGTTAAGGCACTGCTGTCAATGTAATCCCCATCGCAGTCCCACAGTGCATCCAGAATTTGTTCCTTGGATAGCACGGCATTCGGATGCTGCATAAAGAAGCAGAGCAGCTTGTACTCTGCGCCGGTCAGTTCCAGCAAGATTCCGTTTTTGTACGCCTGCCCCTGCAACAGCCGGACGGTGATGCTGCCCGATTCCAGTACGGGTTCTCCTGCGCTGGACGCATTTGCACGGCGAAGCAGTGCATTGACCCGCGACAACAGGACACCCAGCTTGAACGGCTTGGTCAGGTAATCATCCCCGCCCAGTTCCAGTCCCATGATGATATTCATTTCCTCATCCGAAGCGGTCAGGAACAGAATCGGCACGTTGGATGTGCGCCGCACCTTCTGGCAGAAATCAAAGCCAGAGCCATCCGGCAGGGAAACATCCAGCACCAGCAGGTCATATTTTCTGTCTGACCACAGCACCTCGGCTTCTGCCAGCGTCCGGGCTGTATCCAGTGCAAAGCCCTGTTTCTTGAATGCAAAGGTCAGCCCACTGATCAGGCTCAGATCATCTTCCAAAAGGAACAGTTTTCTCATGATTCCCTCTCTTTTCTGCATTTTGTGCGTCCTACAGGTTCAAAAGCATTATAAGTTTTTTCTGCGAACATTACAATGTGCGAAACGGAAATTGTTTCTTTCTGTGTGTTAAGTATAAGTCCTACTATCACCGCTTTACCGCAATAAATTTTGCAAAACCATCTTGACGTGCCCTGCAATCCATGATACCCTTTATCGCAAATCCCACCAAATTTGTAGAAAAGTACAGAACGGTGTGGGTTTATTCTCCGTGAAGATTTTTACCGCCCCGCAACACACCCGATTCATTTTGCCGCCGATTCACCCCGACAAAATCATCGCTGCGCTGCGTGGGCGGTATTTTTCTTTTGTGGGGAACGTACCTTGAAAATTTCATGAGCCGTCCGAACGTGATACCGGCTTTCCAGCCAACGCCGCTGCACAAACAGGGGCAGGAACTTCGTTCGGGGCAAACGGTGACCCACTACATGAGCAGAGTCTCTCTACTTATTTTTTGCGTCTTAACAATTCGGAAACATTTGTTGAAAATGCGTTTTGAGCGCAGCGGTAGAGGGCAAGAACCGTCCCGTGGCCACAAATTTTCAATTCTTGAAAATGTTGTGTTCCATCGGGACTTCACTTCTACAATGCGTCTGCATTTCCGAAGTGATCTTGTTGGGGCGTGCCTGCCCCAAACCCTGCCGAGTAACAATAAAGTTCATAATTGTTCCATAGACTGAGTATAACACATCCTTCGACGATACACTACTCCTCTTTTTGCAAAAATCCAATTATCTTCGGTGACCCGTCGTGAGATGCAATTATTTCATGTCGTTTCACCAATCACTTGACTTGGTTTGAAAAAACACAGAGCATATGATACAATAGAACAAATAATGTTGTCTACCGAGAAAGGAAGTGTCTTTCCATGAAAAAAATCCATAAGTTCTTTTCTAAAGATTTGCTCCATATTCTTGGTGCTGTTGGGATTTTTGTTGCTTTTCTGATTTCTATCGCCTATAAGCAAGTTGGAATCGGGGCACTCATAGCTGCGTGGCTTATTGCTATGGCAATTATCGGGGTAGCATGGATTACAGACATCCGCAAAGCAGACCTGCTGAAAAACGGAAAGATTGTTTCCGGAAAAGTTAATGCAGTAAAAAGGGTTCACATAAAATTCCACATGAGTACCTATCACCTTGCTGATGAAGATGTAATTTATCCTTGGGTGATTCGGTATCAATACAAGATTGGAAAAGACACTTATTATGGACAGTCCCATTGGTTTTGGTTCAACCCTCTCGTGAGCAAGGGAACACCTATAAAGGTGACTATTGACCCTCAAAACCCAGAAAGAAGCATTGTTGCTGCATGGGAAAGTTAATAGATTGTTTCTTTCCTCTATGATGACGGAAATTTCAAAGGAGCGTAATCTCCTTTGGCACACGACTTTGGAACAAAGTCTAGTGTGTTACACCTCGATAGAGGTGTGCCGCTCCCAGACACAAAAAGTCCCATGGCCAACACCTCGGCGGTGTGGTCATGGGACTTAATGCTTTTTAGGCCTAGCAGAGTGAACCGTAACCAATCCTGACATCCAGTTGCCGTGTCATTTGTTGAATACTGTTTTACGAACAATCTGCGGACGTGAAGACCCGCCATTATATCATCAGCTTCGACCCGAAGGACGCAGTAGAGAACGGCTTGACCATGGAAAAGGCACAGGCACTCGGTCTGAACTTTTGCAAAGAAAACTTCCCCGGTCATCCCGCCATCGTCTGCACTCACCCGGATGGGCACAACCATTCGGGAAACATCCACGTCCACATCGTGATCGGCAGCATCCGAACACGGGAAGTGGAACGCAAGCCTTATATGCAGAAGCCCCGCGACTGGCGTGAGGGTATGAAGCATTCCAGCACTGCCCAGACCATGCGGCACCTCCGTGTCGAGGTCATGGAGCTGTGCGAGGGTGCCGGACTGTACCAGATCGACCTGCTCAACGGCTCGAAAGAGCGTGTCAGCGAGGCTGAATATTGGGCAAGGCGGCGTAGGCAACAGAAACTTGACCGTGAAAACGCAGCCCTCACCGCAGCCGGACAGCCGCCCAAGCAGAAGAAGTTTGAAACCATAAAAGTCGCTTGTCGGGGCGAGGCCCCTCCATTTGCTGCGCAAACCGCTCGGTCACTCAAAAGCCCCACTGGGGCTTTTGTTGCTTCGCAAACGCGAACCTTGCGGAAACAGATTTCTTCGGTGCTGTATCGCGCTGTGAGTTTTGAGGAGTTTTCTGATAGGCTCATGCAGCAATACGGCATTGCCGTCAAGGAAAGCCGTGGGCAGCTCAGCTATCTGCCATCTGGCAGAACGAAGTTCATCCGGGCAAAAAAGCTCGGTGACAAGTTCGATAAGGCAGCAGTGCTTGCCACGTTGCAGGCAAACGCCGAACGCAAACCCAAGACGCAGTTCAAGCAGGATACCATCGGGAAACTGATCCACATCCAGTCGAGGATGACCGAGGGCAAAGGCATCGGCTATAAGCGTTGGCTCACGAAACACAATCTCAAAGTTATGGCACAGACCGTGAAGCTTCTGCAGGAAAAGGGCTTGACCGACGAGGACGCTCTGAACCAGCGCATCGCCGAACTGGAAACCAAGTATCACGATGCACTGGCGGTGGTGAAAGACCTCGAAGGTCGCATGAAAACCAACAAAGAGCTGCGCTATCACGTCGCAGCCTACACCAGCACCAAGAAAATCGCACAGCAGTCAAAAGCTGCAAAACGACCCGTAGCCTTTGAAGAACAGCACCGTGCAGAATTGACAGCGTACCGGGCGGCAGCGGCCTATCTCAAGGCAAACAACATCACAAAACTGCCCAGCCCGAAAAAGCTGGAAGCCGAGTATGCGCAGCTGGCATCCGAAAAGGCAAAATTCTACAAGCAGTACAAGGAAGCCAAAGAAGAACTGCTCAAACTGAAAACCGCAAAGCAAAATGTTGCGTCCTACTTCCGGGAGGAAGAACCAGCGCAGCAGGAGAGATAAAGGAGTGTGCGTATGATCAATCTGAAAATCGATCCGGAGTTCCAGTCCCAGATTCCTCCTCTGACCGATGATGAATTTAAGCAGCTTGAAGAAAACATCCTCAAAGAGGGCAAGCTGATTTCTCCTTTGATCGTGTGGAACAACACCCTTGTTGACGGACACAATCGTTATGCCATCCTCCAGAAACACCCGGAGATTTATTTCTCCACCATACCGCTCCCGTTTGAAAGCAGAGAAGAAGTTCTCGCTTGGATCTGCAAAAACCAGCTGGGGCGGCGCAATCTCACGCCGGAGCAGAAGTACTACCTGATGGGCAAACAGTACGAAGCCGAAAAAGCCGCACACGGCGGTGATCGCAAGAGCAGCGATGCAAAATCAAGTTCGCTAAATGCGAACTTGATCGACAGCACCAAAACCTGCGACCGAATCGCAGAAGAAAACAGAGTGAGTAAGGACACCGTTATTCGCGCCTCGAAGTATATGAGAGGCGTGGAGATCGCAGAAGAACTGATGCCGGGCTTAAAGCAGAGCATCCTGTCCGGACAGACGAAAGTGTCCAAGGCGGATATGCACCGCCTTGCCAAGGTTGCCTGCTATGACCGCGCACAGACCTTGCAGGATATTTTACACCCGGAGCTGAAGGTGGAACCGAAGCCTGACGCTGACGGTGTGATCCGCGTTCCGGGCAAAGCGCCTGTCATGCCATTCCGAAAGTTTGAATCGGTTTACGACAGCGATGCTTACCCGGAGGATGTACGGTACGAGTATGTGGCGTTGGAAGAACTCACTACTCGTTTCCGCATTTCGTTCAACTACCAGTTGGAGCAGATGCCCGATAATGCACAGCGTGATGTGATTCTGGAGATCATTCACAAGCATAAGGACTATCTTACTTCTCTGGAAGCCGCACTCGCAGATGTTAAAGACCAGACAGCATAACATCAGGCACATGGTATGCTGTTCACCGATGTCCAAAGGAGCGTGCGTTTGAACAAAAAGAAAAAGTCCACAAACACTTCCCCCTACCCCGATGAAGTCATCGACCGTCTGGCACGGGCATTCTACCCGGCGATCCTTGCCTGCTGGAACAGCGAGGAAGGTCAACGGGAGTTTGCTGCGTGGCAGGAAGAACAGGCTCATATTGCAACCAAAGAAAAACAGGAAGTTCTCGATGGGGAACTCCCTGCTTTACTTATCGTGTGTGGATTTTTGCAGGGTGCGTCCGGGTGGGCGCACTTTGCTTTTGTTTTGGGGAGCATTAAAACAGGCCTGCTGTTTACGCTTTGCTAAATTCTCTAATATTATCTCTGTATACTACTCATTCAAGAGATGTTCAAAGATTGATAGTCTTGTCGCTATCTAAAAAATGTTTGATTTTATTCTTCGGTCATATCTATAAAGCGCGAGCGATATATCTCTGGAGGAAGTTTTCGGCGGAAAATCTGATACACCGTTTCATCATGAGTGGTGATTACGATTTGCTTCTTGCTTTTTTCAATGATACTCCGCATCAAATCAGCGAATCCAAGGATGTTCATATCGTCAAAATGCCCGACCGGATCATCTATCACGATGGTCCCGATGGGAATTCCCGTCAGTGAAAGTGCGCGACTCAAAAACGAACTCAATGCGACAGTATTCAACTGTGCCGTACTAAAAAACAATTCCGGATGATAGGGTTCACGTTCATCTGCCTGCGTTTTGATATACAACTCCGGTTCATTCTTTTCGTCGTTATACATGATTTCATAACTGACTTTTTTCATGTATGGATGTGGATCGATTTTCTGATAGATTTCGTTAAAAAGAGGTTGCTGGAAATATTTTTGCAGCTCTGCTAAAAGCGTCTCCTTTTCCTTTTCCAGTGCATCCTGTGCTTTCTGCACAGCTTGTTTCCGTGCTGTCACCTTTTTCTCCAAAGATTCGATTCTGAGTTTGTATTCGTTATATTTTCGGATACTTTCGCCGACTCCTTCTGAACAGATCACATTGCCTAGCTCGCTGATCTGTGCTTTTATCTGTTCCTGCTCCAAGATATATTGTTTCCTTGCATGCTCTAAATCCTCTATTTCGGGATTGGAGTTTTCTACAATGGAAACAATTATTCCGAATACTTTCTGCGACTTCTGCAAAGCTTTTTGCGCTCTTGTTCGCTCAACATCGAGAGCTTCAACATTGCTGTGTGAAATTCCCGCAATCGGCATCATTTTTTCCTGAAGTGAATCGATTTTGTTGTTCTGATCTACTGATTTGAGGTATAGAGATTGCTCTCGCTCGTCTAAATCAAAATCCCATGACGTTTCCTTCAGGTAAGCTACGCTTTTTTCCCAAAGTGGCTCTTCTTTTATTTGCACACTCCATGTTTTGAGTTTATCAACTTCGCATTCAGCATTTCGCCTTTCAGCCTGAAGGTCCTTCTTTTGCTGCTCCAGCAATTCTCTCTGTGCGTATGCATCGCTTTCCTGCTTCTGACGTTTTTTATTTTGTTCAAGAGTGACTTTCTCGACTTCCTTGACGGTAAGCGGTCGCTCCCAATTCCAGCCTAATTCAGCCGCGTTCAGGTGCACGTCCTGTTCTTCTTGTTCAAGTGCTCTGATTTGATTTTCCGCACTCTTTTTTCTTTCTTCTGCAGCAAGAAACGCCTGATCATACTGTACACAAATTTCGTTTTCCTTTTTTATCAGGCTCTCGCGCTCTGCCAACCATTCCCGCCTCATCCGCAGGTAAGCTGCATCAATGTTCTCCGCTTCCTTCTGGATCCGACGCGCCGATTCTTTCAGCTGATCTTTTTGGTTGCTTTCAAGTTTGAGCGTCGCTCCGTACAGCAAATTCCAGCTTTCAAACTTGGTATGGCACAGAGGACATTCACACTGCTCCGGATGCTGTTCCAAAAATACTCGTCCCTGCTCTGCAATGGAAAGTAGATTTTGTTCTACTTCTTTTGCTTTTCGGACCTGCTCATCGTAATCTGCCTGTCGGGTCTGATTGGCATGATATCGATGTATCAGTTCATCGATGTCTGCAGCATAATTGAATAGCTGGTGATTTTGAGGAATAGGATGAGTGCTGTATTCGCTAAGCTGTTCGGGTAAAATATATTCTGAAAGCTCTTGGCGATGTTTCTGCTGTGCTTTTTTTCTGCGGAGAGCCTCCTTTTCCACAGTCTTTTTCTGTTCGAGTGCGAACTGTTCCGCAGTTATCTGCTTTTCAAGAGCTTCCGCCTTCCTGGCAAGTTCCAATAGTTCTTTTTCATCCGTATTGCGGAGACTTTTTTCGAGCTGTATTTGCTGGATTTTTTTGCACAGTTCTTTCAGAGACAGTGCTGCTTTTGCTTGATTTTTGATGATTGATTCCAGCATTCGTTCCTGTTTTGGCAGCTGCTCACTTACGGCGAAAAATTGCTGCGTTTTCCGTTCCATCTGGGTCCGACCCTGGTTTTTGATGTATTGCAGGATTTCAGATTCCCGCCGCAGTTCTTCCCGTTCCTTGCAGGCGGTTTCCAGCTCTTTCTGTAGTTTTTCATACAAACGGCGATCATTCAAATTTTTATCACACTGCTGATATTCGTCTGATCTCTGGCCAAGCTCTTTCCGCAGCTGTATATAACATTCGCCTTCGCGCTCCAGATAGAATTCAAGCGTTTCCTGCTGCTTTTTTGCCTTTCTCAGCTCATTCTGAAGTATCTCATTGCACTTTTTTGCCTTTGTCCTTATCTTGAGGAACTCATCGATTCCTACTTTTTCCGCAGGCATCTCCAGTTTCAGAGCATCCGGCACGCTTTCATTGTAGCCCGTAATGTTTTTTCGCAGTTCATGGGAAACAGCTTCTACCCATTTCAAATTTTCCTGTTCCTGAACCAGCTTATCCAGTTTAGTTTCGGCATCCTTGCATAGCTTTTGTGCCTCAGAAAACTCTATATATCGACTTTTGTACTTTTCCTGAAGAATACCGTTCGGGTCTACACACACCATCCATTCATTATAGCGGTCCGCTGGTTTTATCGCGCTCACAAACTTTTCTATCTGGTCATGCGGCATAATGATCTGATTCCAGTGCAACTCGTTATAAAAAGTTTTTTCTTTTCCTTCCGGCGTCATTCTGAGCTTACCAACGTTCAAATCATTGGGTTTTCTTATTACCACACGCTGAAGCTCATCCTGAGTGCCGGTTCGGTTTTTTAATACAAGCTTTACAGAGGCGTATTCATTGTTTTTGCGGTATTCTTCTACGCTTTTATATTTTTCCCGATTATGAAGAAGCATATTATTTCGTCCAATCAGCTTTTCCATGTCGGAAAGACGTTGGATTTTTCCCGTCAGCGCCCATTCGAGTGCATCACAGATGCTTGTTTTTCCCATTCCATTCGGTGCGTATATCATGACCATTGAAGCGGGAGAATCCGGAGAGTTTTCCGAAGTAAAAGCAAAACCTCTCTGCCCTTCATAAATACGAAAATTTTGAACTTGCATAGAAAGAAGTTTTGTTTCCGAAGTATCCTGAGATTCCAGATAGGTCAATTCGAAAATTTTCTCATTGACCCTCTGAATTTTTTCTTCAACAGACAACTCTTTTTCACTGACAAAAATATATTTTTTTGCACAGTAAGCATCGTTTTCAATTTTCTCCTTTTCAATGGTATTCATGGATTTTGGAAGAAAAAAGCAGAGATAGAAATTGCTTCTTTCCAGTAGAGAATCCACATTGCTCTGGTAAAGAAGCGCAATATTGTCATTCAATCTTTCCCAGTTTTGTTTCAGCTGCTCCGGCGAAGCGTACTGTGCAATAAACACATGGGCTGTATACTTTTCTTCTTTTCCCAGCGCACGATGATAATACAAGATTTCGTCTGCTATCCCTGCTTTTTTCAGCTCATCGCACTCTGCTTGACTCCAACCTGACATGTTCTGCCTCATTCCCAAAGCTCCTTCAATTTTTTCTGAATGGCCGGCCTCACTATTTCATCGGTAAGGCACTCATCTACCATGTCATATGAAAGCTCTTCCAAAAGTGCACGAAAAGAATCCAGAGAAATGATCGCTATTGATACTTCCCCAGGGTCACCCCTTGTGACATGGAACATATTTTGCCGTTCACGTTCCCTTTTATAATCCTGCCGCACAATATTTTTGATAATATTGGAGCAGCGTCTTCGACTGATTTCTCGCATTCCTGCCAGCACGTCTTTTGAGTTTAAAAAGAACAGCGTCTGATTTTGGAAATGATTTTCTGAAAAGCCGCCTTTTGCAATAAGTGTCCGCAGTACACCGGCAATTTCATCTTTTTCGTCTGCACATAAAAATTCCAGATTTACCGGTATTTTTTCTTCTGTACTTGTCTGTATTTCAATTTTGACATTTTCCCACGAGCCGGGGACTTCTCCATTTATAAGCCAGATATAGACTGCTGTAATCGCTCGGCCCTTCCAATATTTCCCACAGCGTTTTCCCATGTTGCAGGGAAAATCATTTGGAAAAAGCTGCTCTTGATGGGTCTTGTTCAAATGTTTCTCCGACAGGTGGAGTTTTTCAACCGTGTCCTGCAAAAAGATGCCAGGACGTTCCGGGTATCCTTCAGCTAGTGTTGACAGACCATTTTCAAACTCGCTTTCTTTCAAAACAAGCCCATATTCCGTCAGAAGAAGCTTCAGTGCGTAAGAAGATACTGCCCATGCGACATTGCCGACATTGTCGCTCCCGTAGCTTTGGGAGACTAAACCTATTAATTTCGGGCGCGCTGCATCGCAAAGAAACAAACCGCTTCCCGAGTATCCACTCATCAAATCGTCTCGTTCAATGGGGTAGGAGTTTGGGCTGGTGTAGCTGAATTTAAATGCCTTTTCCTTATCATTGTCTGCTGAAGTGGGAATCTCGGCACTCAGGCTCATTCTCCCCCTTGTCCAATCTGTCGGAGTCGCTTCGCCGTCTGTGCTTTTAGGAAATCCCATCAATTTTACCTGTGCTGATATTTTAGCCTCTCCGAAATGGATCTCCGGAATATCCTGCATCCAGTCACTCCAAGGTACTTCAATGATCGCGGCATCAAAAATATACTTTCCGCTATCGATCATAAAACCCGGACAATAGTGAATATTAGCTGCTTTATCGTTGCTTGAATCAGCCAGCTCCAAAAAAATATCTTTCGCCCCGCTTTCGCTCCAAACAGACAAAACGGCCGGGCAGGAATGAGACTTGGCCAGTGCGCGTTGTAAAACGTGTCCAGCTGTCAAAACTACTGCCCGATTTTGGGTTTGAAGCGTATAAAGGACTCCTGTTCCAGCCAAGGAACCTCCATCGTGAAATCCAATCCGAACCGCTACGGATTCAATGTATTTACCAACCTCTGCCGAATCCATATAATTCCAACCCGCTTTTCACTGTTTCTGATACATTTTCTGACGACAGTTCTATTAATTTGAGATTTCCTGTGTCTATCCATTTTTTACGGTCTTCTTCTGTAAAGAACGAACTGTAGCCTGACTTTTTCCACCAGCTATAATTGCAATATATCGTTGCTGTATCACAGCTGCACAATAACTTGGCAATCATTGTTTTACTGGGCAGTTTTCCATTTCTTCCATCCGTACTCAGTAAATATTTTTGCGTCCGCAAAATTTGGAACAGTTTATCCGAGAAGTTATGCTTGCTGCCGTGATGCGGCAATTTAATCAGATCAACACAACAAGGATCTTGGGCGGAATATCCTAGTTTTCGAAGGCCGTTAACACATACAGATGGATACGCATCTCCCAGAAATGCAATCCGTATTTTCTCAAATTCAAAGAGAAGTGCAATGCTTGCGCCGTTGCTGAAACTCGTATCTTCAGGTACGCTGCATCCACACAATTCGTCCAAAGGAACTGACCAATCCGGGTCGGTTCCACCATAAGGAGTCGCAGGAGGTGCTTGCATCAAATCTGAAGAATTTTGAATCAAGTCCATGAGAGAGGCATCACTTGGACTTATAATATAAATCTTTGCATCCCCAATTTGAATCTCGCCACAAGGCTGTGCCACATAGGAACAAATGTGCTCTTCCAGCCCATACGATTGAAAAAAATCCATCAATTTTATCAAATCACCTGCGCTGTATCCAAGCCTATCTATCACGGAAACCTTTACAGTTTCTTCGGGAAATATAACATATTCTTTCTCGATTCGGTGATGTTTCCAATACCCTTCTCCGGTGTTAAAGTAAAGTGCTTCTATCTCTGGAATACAATTTTTCTTTTGAGCTTTCTGCAATCCTGCAAGCATGCCCATGATGTGATCTTGGTCAAAATGCGTCAGAACCATCGCATCGATCTTCTCACCATTCTCGTAAATGCGTTTGAGCATTTCACAAAAATCCGAAGCATTTGATTTTCTGCCACCATCTATTACAAGGTTATGATATAGTTCTTCTGCGTCATGTTTATAGCGAAGCCAAAAATAATCGCCATCGTGTGCTTTACATGAAAAAAGCCTTACCATGTTTTTCCTGTACTCAATACAAATAGGTTTGAAATGTATATATGTACAGTATAGCACGGCAAAACAAGGACATCAAGTAGACAACGTTAGAGACGTTTTACTCAAAGCGGCCATTTCCATGCCTTTTACACATTGTTGAACGAACAGGTTCTTGCATCGTACTTCATAATCGTGTCCTTTCTGCCTTACGGCACTCTTACAGTTGTGACCTTCGTGATACGGTCTTTCTTCTGATAAGGTTTTGGACACACAGCCGTCAGGGAAGAGCCATTGTTCTCGTTTCCGAAGAAAACGAAAAATCCGAACCCTTCTCCTATCGAGAAAAGGTTCGGATTTTCATTGTTTGGTGCGGATAAGAGGACTTGAACCTCCACCGAGTTGCCCCGATTAGAACCTGAATCTAACGCGTCTGCCAATTCCGCCATATCCGCATATTCTGTTTTGTTCGCCGCCGTTCGGCTCGGAACGATAGTTATTATACCACGGAAAGCGGGAAAGTCAAGCGTTTTTTCAAAAAAGTTTTTGCATTCTTTTCCGCATATTTTATCTTGCGTCCCTGCGCACAAAAACACAGACATCTGCCCCGGTGATGCCTGCTTCCGGGGCAGATGCCTGCCAGACCACGCTTCTTCTTTTGCAGTTTTTCCTGAATTTTCTCAGATGCCCCAGAACAGCCAGAGGCTCCCTGCCCCCACGAGAACTGCCGCCAGTGTGAAGGGTACGCCGATGCGCAGAAAGTCCCGGGTGCGGACAGTTTCGCCGTTCTTGCGGAGAATGCCGATGGCCGCGATGTTGGCCGACGCGCCGATGGGGGTCAGGTTGCCGCCCAGCGTCGCGCCGGTAAGCAGACCGAAGTAGAACAGCTCCGGCTCAATGCCCCCGCCGCCGTTCATGAGGGCGGCGACGCCCTGCACCACCGGCAGCATGGCCGCCACATAGGGGATGTTGTCGATGAAGGCCGACAGCCCCACCGACGCGGCCACCAGCAGCAGGTAAAGATGCAGCGGCTCGTCTCCGGCTGCGGAGTGGAACAGCT
>OASY01000198.1_pt1 | contig 51011 bp, 54 predicted proteins | sample 1501231 | NCBI WGS metagenome assembly OASY01 (sample SAMEA2579917, study PRJEB22360) | human gut metagenome | biome: human gut; feature: human-associated habitat; material: faeces | place: Denmark | collected 2008/2010 | reverse complement strand
AAACAAAAAAAGAAAGGAAGTATGTTGTTTTTGCTTCTAACAACATCATACAAGACAAAAGATATGCTAAAAGCGCCGGAGGACGGAGCTGACTGACAGCATTTGCTGGAAGCAGATCCGTTTTCCGGCGCTTTTGCGCGGGGAAAACACACGGGAATCAACGGGCCTTTGTAAGATAGGGATACAAAGCTTCGTAGGCCTCACATTCTGCCTCATCCTGGGGAAGAGAGGGGATCAGTCCGGTGCAGTCCATGGAAGAACAGGCCTGGATGTCGATGTCATAGTTGTTTTTATGAGCCGGGAAGAAAAGCTCCTGTCCGGAAACGTCGGGGGAAACATCTTTATCGGGGTGGTGACTGGTGCGGTTCATAAAGCGGCCTCCTTTTTGTGAGTGAGATGTTGGATACTCCGAAAATGCTGTGTGGGAGTACGGTAGATAGTGTGGGAAAAATACGGATTTTTATGTAAAACTGCCGCTGAAAAATCATGGAAAAAATGGAGAATTGTGAAAAACTGTATGAAAAATGGAACGATGAGAGGAAAAGAAGAAATACCCGGATGGAGCCGCTAACCATATCCATGCCGGGTATTTGTTATAGAAGGCGCAGATGTCTGCGGCCGGTGATTTTTATTGATCCTGTTGTTTTAAGGCGGCCCCAATAAAGCCCTGGAACAGAGGATGGGGGCGGTTTGGGCGGGATTTTAGCTCAGGATGCGCCTGGGTGCCGATGAACCAGGGGTGATCCGGCAGTTCCACCATTTCCACGATTCGATTGTCCGGTGAGAGACCGGAGAGCAGCATTCCGTTTTCGGTGAGAAGGCGGCGGTAATCATTGTTGACTTCGTAGCGGTGTCTGTGACGCTCGTGGATGGTCTTTTCACCATAGAGGGCATAGGAACGGGAGGTCTGATCCAGGATACAGGGGTATGAGCCAAGGCGCAGGGTTCCGCCGATATCCTCGATACCGTCCTGATCGGGCATAAGATGGATCACTGGATGAGAGGTAGACGGATCCAGCTCTGCACTGTGTGCGTCCTTTAAGCCAAGGACGTTTCTGGCAAACTCTACAATAGAAAGCTGCATTCCCAGGCAGAGGCCAAGGAAGGGGATCTGGTGTTCCCTTGCATACCGGATAGCGTTGATCTTGCCTTCAATGCCGCGGTCGCCGAAACCGCCGGGAACCAGGATACCGGATACGCCGCCCAGGAGCTGAGCCGCGTTTTCGGGAGTAACGGTCTCAGAATCCACCCATTTGATATGGACCTGGGCGTGGTTGGCTACTGCACCGTGCTTTAAGGCTTCAACAACAGAGATATAGGCGTCGTGAAGCTGGATATATTTTCCAACCAATGCCACGGTTACCTCTTTTTCAGGATGCTTCCAGTCATTGATCATGGAGCGCCATTCTGTGAGATCCGGCTCAGGGCAGGGCAGATCCAGACATTCGCAGGCAACCTGGGCCAGATGTTCCTCCTCCATCACAAGGGGTACTTCATAGAGGACGTCCACATCCAGATTCTGCAGCACATGAGTAGGGGGAACGTTGCAGAACAGGGCAATCTTGTTCTTGATTGCATCATCCAGGGGATGTTCCGAGCGGCACACCAGAATGTCCGGCTGGATTCCCATGGACTGGAGATCCTTTACGCTGGCCTGGGTGGGCTTTGTCTTAAGCTCCTCGGATGCTTTCAGATAGGGGATCAGGGTCACATGGATCAGACAGGTGTTTTTGGGGCCTACATCATGCTGAAACTGGCGGATCGCTTCCAGGAAAGGCTGGCTTTCGATATCGCCTACTGTGCCTCCCACCTCGATAATGGCGATCTCTGTCTCATTATCATTGTAGTTGCGGTGGAAACGGCTCTTGATCTCATTGGTGATGTGGGGGATCACCTGGACAGTGCCTCCGCCGAAGTCTCCCCGACGTTCCTTCTGCAGGACGGTCCAGTAGACCTTTCCTGTGGTTACGTTGGAGTTTTTTGTAAGGCTTTCGTCAATGAAACGTTCATAATGACCCAGGTCAAGATCGGTCTCCGCACCGTCATCGGTGACAAAGACTTCGCCGTGCTGAACCGGATTCATGGTGCCGGGGTCAATGTTGATGTAGGGGTCGAATTTCTGCATGGTCACTTTGTAGCCTCTGGCCTTCAGCAGACGGCCAAGGGAAGCTGCCGTAATTCCTTTTCCCAGTCCGGAAACAACACCGCCCGTAACAAAAACGTATTTTACTGGCATAATGGGGAACCTCCTTTTTATGTTTCTTTTCTTATAGTGTGGGGATAAAAATAACTGATCCATTATACATCTCATTAAATGAGAAATCCAGAACCTTTTGCTAAAGTGAGAAAAAAACTAATAATATAAAGTGTGTCCGTCTTAAGGGAAATTTTATACTTCTGCGCCTTGATTTATGGCAGGACTGCCACTATAATAGAAAAGAATGAGTTTTGGCACGCTTTTTGCGTGTTAGGGTGGCTCATTCAGAGGGAGAAATAACAACGTATGGATAATAACAACAAGCAAAACCAGAATATGAACAGCAACTGGCAGACCATCGCCATGCTGGTGGTGGCCGCTCTGCTGACCTTCCTTATCGTGGGCTGGATGAACTCTGCCGTAGAGTCCCGCCAGCGTCAGGAACTCTCCTATAATGAGTTCGTGGAGATGGTGGAAGCCGGAAAGGTAGAATCCATTAAGGTAGGAAATTCTGTCATTGACGTAAAGCCAAAGCCGGAGGCCACAGAGTATTCCCAGCAGATGAAATACTATGTAGTCCGGCTGGAAGGAGATTACCAGTTTGTAGACCGTATATTGCAGAATCATGTGGTAACGAACCGGGAGAACGGCAATCCTAACGCGCTGCTGATCGCAGTGCTGAATTATGCGGTTCCCTTCCTGTTCCTCTTATTCCTTATGAACTTCACCATGAAGCGTATGGGCGGAGGCGGCATCATGGGGGTAGGCAAGAGCAACGCCAAGATGTATGTCCAGAAGGAGACGGGCATTACTTTCAAGGATGTGGCCGGCGAGGACGAGGCCAAGGAGTCTCTGACTGAGATCGTAGACTTCCTTCACAATCCCGGCAAATATACAAAGATCGGTGCTAAGCTTCCAAAGGGCGCTCTTTTAGTAGGCCCTCCGGGAACCGGTAAGACACTCCTTGCAAAGGCAGTGGCAGGCGAGGCCCATGTGCCGTTTTATTCCCTGTCCGGTTCTGACTTTGTGGAAATGTTCGTCGGCGTGGGCGCTTCACGTGTCCGTGATCTGTTTAAGAACGCTACGGAAAATGCACCCTGTATTATTTTTATCGATGAGATCGACGCTATCGGCCGCAGCCGCGACAGCCGTATGGGCGGAAACGATGAGAGGGAGCAGACCTTAAACCAGCTTCTGTCCGAGATGGATGGCTTTGATTCTACCAAGGGCCTTCTGGTATTAGGCGCTACCAACCGGCCTGAGATCCTGGATCCCGCCCTGCTTCGTCCCGGACGTTTTGACCGCCGGGTGGTAGTGGACAAGCCGGATTTGAATGGACGTATCAACATTTTAAAGGTACATTCCAAGGAAGTGCTGTTAGACGAGACAGTGGATTTTAAGGAGATTGCTCTGGCTACCTCAGGCGCTGTGGGCGCAGATCTGGCAAATATGATGAACGAGGCAGCCATCAATGCTGTTAAAAATGGAAGAAGCGCCGTTTCTCAGAAGGATCTGTTTGAGGCGGTAGAGGTGGTTCTGGTCGGTAAAGAGAAGAAGGACCGGATTATGAGCAAGGAAGAGCGCCGGATCGTATCTTACCATGAGGTGGGGCACGCTCTGGTAAGCGCTTTGCAGAAGCACTCTGAGCCTGTTCAGAAGATTACCATTGTTCCGCGGACAATGGGAGCCCTGGGGTATGTAATGAACGTGCCTGAGGAGGAGAAATACTTAAATACCAAGAAGGAGCTGGAGGCACGCCTGGTAGAACTGATGGGCGGCCGTGCGGCAGAGGAGATTGTTTTTGAGACAGTTACCACCGGAGCGTCCAACGATATCCAGCAGGCCACTAAACTGGCAAGAGCCATGGTGACTCAGTATGGTATGTCAAAGAAATTTGGTCTGATGGCCCTGGAAAGCCAGGAGAATCAGTATCTGAGCGGCCGGAGCGTGTTAAACTGCGGAGACGCCACAGCGGCTGAGATTGATAATGAGGTCATGAAGGTATTAAAAGATGCCTATGAGGCCGCCAAGCACCTGCTGAGTGAGAATCGCGATGCCATGGATCAGATCGCCGCTTTCCTGATCGAAAAGGAAACAATCACGGGCAAGGAATTTATGAAGATCTTCCGCGAAGTGAAGGGAATCCCGGAGCCGGAGGAGAAAAAGGAAGAGGAGAACGGATTGCCGGATACGGAGCATTTGGAAGGACAGTCAGAAGCAGAAGAAGGCACCGGAGACATACAGGCCGCAGCCCAGCCGGAGGATACGGCTGAAAATGCGGGCCTGGAGGAAACGGATCTTCCAGAATAAGTACAAATGTGAAACAGGACAGGAGCCTGTGCAAACATATAAGCTGCTGCAAAATCATACGCTGGAACGGCGGAGGTTTTGCAGCGGCTTATTTTGTAACAGAAAAATCCCCGTTAAAATTCCGTTACACCATTTTCAACACGGATAAAATTTGGAAACGGTGGTGCCTGTATTTTGCAGCGGCATTTTTTGCGGGGGGATGCTTTCTGACAGGAGCGTTTTTCTGGTACCATGACAGCATTTATGATCAGATACTGCAAAAGGATATGGAACAGATCGATGAAACCTCCAATTATATTGCAAATGGCGTTTATGAGGAACTGATGCAGGGGATTCATGTGCTGGAGAATATAAATGAGGGGCTGGAACTGAAGGGGAAGGCATCGCCGGAGGAGACGCAGAATTTTTTGAATGAGGTGGGAGCGAATGAGAAGTTTGATAAAATTGGTCTTGCGTATTTTGACGAGTTTTCACCCGGAGATACCTGTGACAGGATTGATAATGAAGCGTTTGGAGAAATTATAAGGAACCAGGAGTATTATATTTCAAATATTCAGATTGACGGAGAAGAGATAAACGAACGGGAGATTATTATGGCTGTGCCCTTTTACCAGGGTGAGCAGCTGGTCGGCGCTGTCTGGGGCAGGTATCCGGTAGCGGAGCTGGCGCGCGGGGGGAATATAGACAACACGACCTACCGGTATTTTCATATTATAGATACCAATGGGAACTATATTACCCATTCCTCGAATCAGTATGTACTTTCACAGGATTGTTCATTGTGGGATGAGCTGGACCAGTACGATCTGTACGGAAATACAACCGTGGAAGAGATACGCAGTAATATGGATCACTGCAAGAGCGGAAATTTCTGGTTTGAGGTAGATGGAAAAGCAAGATATGTCAATTATGCGCCTCTGGGAATCAATCACTGGTACATCTTTTCCGTTCTGGCAGAGGAGGAATTATCCGGCTATGTTCAATCCATAGAAAGAGCGTCGGCGGTGCTGATGGCCTGCCTGGGTGTGTTTATGGTATTCGTGATCGCAGTGATCGTGGCGGCAGCCCGCCTGGTGTATCTGAATATCAGAGAAAAGAACCGGGAGCTTGAGATGAAAAACAGGATCTTTTCTGTGATCCAGATGAATATCAAAGCGCTTGTCTTTATATATGATAAGGGGAAAAATACATTTATCATCTATCATAATGATGAGGAGCACCAGGAAGAGGAGATTGAGGCGGAACTTTTTAGTCCCAAGCATATGCTGGACTTAGATATGATTAAGGAAACAGATCTGGATACATATAAGCATTTGTATGAATCGATCAAGGCAGGCAAAAAGCACGATCCGGTGGAAATTCGGATGAGACTTGGAAGAACGTGGGGGTGGAAACGAATCTATCTGTGGGAGGCCTACTCTGGAGATACGATCGGATTTATTGAAGATTTTAACCAGTGGTGGGAGGAGATGGAGCACATACGCCAGAAGGCGGGCCGGGATGCCCTGACGGGGCTTTATAACCGACGGGGCTTTGAGCAGGCGGTGAATGCGCATATGCAGGACAGGAGAATCCCAGGGTCAAAGGTTGCGTTTATGTGCCTGGATCTGGATCATTTTAAGGAGGTCAACGATCAGCTGGGCCATCCGGCCGGAGACAGGGTGCTTTTTGAAGCGGCTGCAGTTATGAATACGGTGATACGCAGTGAAGATCTGGCCTGTCGGATGGGCGGAGACGAGTTTGTCCTGTTTTTTGCGGATATTAAGGATGCAGAGGCAGCCCGTACGATTGGAGAGAAGCTGACAGAGGTTTTGGAAAAGACCTATGAAAAGGACGGCGTGCGTGTAACGGTCAGCGCTTCGATTGGAATCGTTGTTACGGATAAGGGGGCCAGCCTGGAAAAATTGTACGAAACTGCGGATAAGGCTCTTTATGAGGTGAAAAAGGCGCAGAGAAACGGTTATAAGATTGTAGAGGAATAGGGCCGGCAAAAGCAGGGCTATCCTGGCCAGCCGTTTTTGGGCAGGCTTTTATAGCGGCGTTTGTAGGCCCGCAGAAAGGTGGAGTAGTTCTGAAAGCCGCACTGGTAGCAGGCGGTTGTGGCATTTACGCCCAAGGACAGAAGCTCCCTGGCCTTTGCCAGCCGCTTTTGGGTAATATAGTTACCGATTGTGAAGCCGGTGGCCTCCTTAAATACCCGCATCATATGGTAGGGACTCAGGCTGCATACGGCAGACAGGTGCGAGATCGAGAGCGGCTCATCCAGATGATCGCTGATATAGGATAAGAGGCCGGAAATCCGGTAATCCAGAGCGCCGGTGGTGAGATAGCTGGCAGCGGGAGTGAGGCAGGCACGGTTTAAACGGATAAGAAATTCCAGACAGAGCAGGCGCGACAAAAGAGAGGAGGCAAAGGCCTCCTTTTCGGTTGTTTGGGTCTGCTCCAGCTGATTGATAAGCGAGATGAGGGGAAGCCGCTCCTTTTCATGAAAACGGAGTGCCTGGGAGTGGCGGTACTGGGCGGTGCGAAAACACAGGGAGAGGTCGTTTTCCTCCCCCTTTGAAGGGGAGAGAAAAACAGGGGACAGGTAAAGCAGGATACGTTCGTAGGGAATCCGGGGATCCGGATCAGGCCGGTGGATCTGTCCCCGGTCTACCAGGACAATATCCCAGGGAGCCAGATCGTAGGAGCGCCCCTCGATGGTGTAGCGAACCTTTCCTTCTATCAGAATCATGATCTTTAAAAAGTCATGGTAATGGTATTCATAAGGGCCTTTTCCAAGATCTTTTAAGTGAAAGAGACGGAAATCCTCATGAAGATAGCCGCGAACAGGGGCTGCGCCGGGGGCTGGAGCGGTTTGGCTGGGGTTCATGGCAGTATTCCTCCTGTTGTTTCATGTATTTCTTATAATATAGCATTATTTGCAATATAATACAGCATAAATTTAATATGATTATAAAATAATGCCTGGTAAAATAGAATCAGCAAAAAACGGTAAAGGTTCGCAGGGATTGCTGCGGAGAAAGCGAGTGCAGGACAATGAGACTGACGATTGAGAAATATCACGGACTGGGAAATGATTATCTGGTATATGATCCTAACAAGAATAAGCTGAAACTGACTCCGGCGAGAGTGCAGTTTCTGTGCAACCGGAATTTTGGCGTAGGGGCAGACGGAGTGCTGGAAGGCCCGGTGCTGGAGGGGGATCGGATTTCCATGATCATCTGGAATTCAGATGGAAGCCAGACACAAAACAGCGGCAACGGCGTGCGTATTTTCGGCGCATATTTAAAGGATGCAGGCTATGTACAGAAGAAGGATTTTTCCATCCATTCTCAGGGAGGGGACATTGATATCCATTATCTCAACGAGGAGGGAACCCGTCTAAAGGCATCTATGGGAAAGGCGTCCTTCTGGAGCGATGAGGTGCCGGTGGCCGGGCCAAGAAGAGAGATCATCAACGAGACGATGGTATTTGGACGCATCCCCTATCCTGTGACCTGTCTGTCGGTGGGGAATCCCCATCTGGTGATCCTGATGGATGAGATATCAAAGGAACTGGTATGCCGCATTGGAAAGTATTCTGAGAGCGCAAGGCAGTTCCCGGAAAAGATAAATACACAGATCATGAAGGTTCTGGACCGAACCCATATCCAGACCGAGGTTTATGAGCGGGGAGCCGGATATACCCTGGCTTCTGGAAGCGGCTGCTGTGCGGCTGCGGCTGCGGCTTACCGTCTGGGCCTGACGGATCCGAAGATGATCGTGCAGATGCCGGGAGGCACGCTGGAACTTGAGATCCGGGAGGACGCAACGGTTCTTATGACCGGAGATGTGGGCTATGTAGGCAGTATAAAACTGGGAAATCATTTTACAGAGCAGCTCAGGGCGCTTGACAAATAAAAAAACTGCGTTTATATTTTTTTATAGATACAGGCAGAGGCAGAGCGGGGTATCAGGACAGATCCCCGCTCTGATGCATTTACGGCGGCGCACCCGCCGCACAGAGCGGGTTTGCTGCATAAAAGGATCCGGCGGGTTTTATTTTGGCCGGATTGTTCAGGAGAGGACGGTTGAATGATGAGCAAATACAGCAGAGATGACATTATCCGTATAGTGGAAGAGGAGGATGTGGAGTTTATACGTCTTCAGTTTACGGATATTTTCGGGATGCTTAAAAATGTGGCGGTCACGGCCGGACAGCTGGCGAAGGCCCTGGATAACCGGTGTATGTTTGATGGTTCCGCCATTGAGGGCTTTGTGCGGATCGATGAGTCGGATATGTACCTTCATCCGGATCTGAACACCTTTGAGATCTTTCCATGGAGACCTCAGCAGGGCAGAGTGGCAAGGCTGATCTGCGACGTGTACAATCCTGACGGCACACCATTTAAGGGGGATCCCCGCTATGTGCTGAAGCGGGCTGTCAAACGGGCGGCGGATATGGGGTATGTGTTCCAGGTGGGGCCGGAGTGTGAGTTTTTCCTTTTTCACGCCGATGAAGAGGGGTGCCCTACAACAGAGACTCACGAGCGGGCCGGATATTTTGACGTATCTCCCATTGATCTGGGAGAAAATGTACGCAGGGATATTGTGCTGACCCTGGAGGAGATGGGATTTGAGGTGGAAGCCAGCCATCATGAGATCGCTCCGGGCCAGCATGAGATTGATCTGCAGTATACAGATGCCCTGAAGGCAGCGGATCACATTATGACCTTTAAGATGGCGGCCAAGACCATTGCAAAGCGCCACGGACTTCACGCCACTTTTATGCCCAAGCCCAAGGAGGGGGTCAATGGATCTGGTATGCATATCAATATGTCTCTGTGCGACGCTCTTGGAAAGAACCTGTTTGCAGATGAGAAGGATCCCCTGGGACTGAGTGGTCTGGCGTACCGTTTTATGGCGGGAATTCTGGCTCATATGAAGGAGATGACTATTTTAACTAACCCCATTGTCAATTCCTATAAGAGACTGATTCCCGGATATGACGCACCGATCTATATTGCCTGGTCTTCGACCTCCAACCGAAGCTCCCTGATACGGATCCCGTCTCCCAGAGGGCAGAGTACGCGGATAGAACTGCGCTGCCCGGATTCGGCCATGAATCCGTATCTGGCATTGGCGGCCTGTTTGCAGGCGGGACTGGACGGCATTGAAAAGAACCTCACGCTGCCTCCCTGCGTGGAGGGGAATCTCTTTGGCATGGAGCCGGAGAAACTTAAAAACCGCGGTGTAGAGCGGATCCCGGAGACGCTGGGGGACGCCATGGAGGCTTATGCGGGCAATCTTTTTATCAAGGATGTGCTGGGCGAGCATATTTATGTGAAGTATCTGGAGGCAAAGGAGCAGGAATGGAGAGATTTCCGCTCTCAGGTCACAAACTGGGAGATAGGACAGTATCTGTATAAATATTAGTATACGGTCTAAAGGGTTAGGAGGTGCAGAGGATGGCAAACATAATCACCGCGTTTTCAAAACCGCAGGATGCGAAAAGCATTAAAGGGATCCTGGCGCGCAACGGCTATGAATCCGCCTTCATCTGCACCTCCGGCGCCCAGGTGCTGTCTGCGGCGGAGAATCTGGACAGCGGGATCGTTGTCTGCGGCTTTCGATTCGAGGACATGATCTATGAGGAACTGCGCCAGATGCTGCCCTCCGCCTTTGATATGCTTATGATTGCCTCTCCGGCAAAGTGGAGCGGTCAGAAACGGGAGGGGATCGTATATCTTCCCATGCCATTAAAAGTCCACGATCTTTTATGTACCATGGAGATGATGGTTCAGGCCCGCAGGCGGCTGCGCCGCAGGGAGCGCAGCCAGCCCAGACAGCGAAGCTCAAAAGAGCAGGCCCAGATCGATCAGGCAAAGGCTCTTTTAATGGAACGAAACGGCATGACAGAGGCAGAGGCGCACCGTTATATCCAAAAATGCAGCATGGATAACGGAACCAGCCTTACAGAGACGGCGCAGATGATCATAAGCCTGATGTAGCGGGCAAAACGGGAGGTAGGAACATGGATTTTACAAAGATGCAGGGCATTGGAAATGATTATGTATACGTGGACTGCTTTAAGGAGCAGGTAAAGGAGCCGGGAGCCGTGGCCCGGTTTATCAGCGACCGGCGGTTTGGGATCGGTTCAGACGGCCTGATCCTGATCTGTCCGTCAAGGATTGCAGACTGTCGGATGGAGATGTACAACACAGACGGCTCTCAGGGAAAGATGTGCGGAAACGGGATTCGCTGTGTGGGAAAATATGTCTACGACCATGGACTTGTCCCATCTGACCGCAGAAGCCTGACCGTGGAAACCCTGGCGGGAGTAAAGGAACTGAGGCTGGAGGTTGAGGAAGGGAAGGCGGTGAGGCTGACGGTGGATATGGGAAAGCCGTCCCTGACCTCTGAAATTTCGGAATCTGTGACGATTGAGGGAAAAGAATGGAATTTTACCGGCATTGATGTGGGAAATCCTCATGCTGTGTATTTTGTGGAGGATACCGACAGCCTGGATTTAGAAAAAATGGGGCCTCATTTTGAATATCATGAGCGGTTTATGCCGGATCGGGTGAATTCTGAGTTTATCCGCGTCATCGACAGAAACCATATCCAGATGCGTGTGTGGGAGCGGGGCAGCGGAGAGACCTGGGCCTGCGGCACAGGGGCTACGGCCAGCGCCATGGCATCTATTTTAAGCGGCTATACGGAGGATGAGGTGACGGTATCCCTGCGGGGCGGAGATTTGAAGATCCGCCTGGATCGGGAGAGCGGCCATCTGTTTATGACCGGACCGGCTGCAGAAGTATTTCACGGAAGTATTGACATTCCCGACAAAATATATTATGATTAACGGCATCAAAAAGGTATCCTTTGAAGGATAAAAAAGACACTCTCAGGCTTTCTGACCACGAAGATGTGGGCGGGAGGTTCTGGGAGCGTTTGCGTTCAGGGGATAAAAACAGGAGGCGCAGATACCATGTTTAAGATCAATGAAAATTACCAGAAGCTGCCGGGAAGCTATCTGTTTTCCACCATCGCAAAGAAGGTGGCTGCCTATCAGCAGGATCATCCCGATAAGAAGATCATTCGTCTGGGAATAGGGGATGTAACCCTTCCTCTTGTTCCGGCTGTGATTCAGGCCATCCATAAGGCGGCGGATGAGATGGGGCAGGCAGAGACGTTCCATGGCTATGCCCCGGATCTGGGCTACAGCTTTCTGCGGGAAACGATAGCAGAGAACGATTATAAGAAGCTGGGCTGTGACATTGAGGCAGACGAGATCTTTGTATCTGACGGGGCAAAGAGCGACTGCGGAAATATCCAGGAAATCTTCAGTGAGGACAGCAGGATTGCAGTCTGCGACCCTGTTTATCCCGTATATGTAGATTCCAACGTAATGGCGGGACGCACCGGGGAATACGATGCAGAATCGGGAACCTGGAGCAATGTGATCTATATGCCCTGTACGGCAGAAAACGGCTTTGTGCCGGAACTGCCGAAGGAAACGCCGGACCTGATCTATCTCTGTGTGCCCAACAATCCGACAGGAACCGCTCTCACAAGAGACCAGTTAAAGGTATGGGTGGATTATGCCAACAGGGAAGGAGCCGTGATTCTTTACGACGCGGCTTATGAAGCCTATATTTCGGATGAGGACGTGCCTCACACCATTTATGAGATAGAGGGTGCAAGAACCTGTGCCATTGAATTCAGGTCATTTTCAAAGAAGGCCGGCTTTACGGGGGTACGGCTGGGCTTTACAGTGGTGCCGAAGGATCTCAAATGCAAAGATGTGCCCCTTCACGCCCTCTGGGCCAGACGCCACGGCACCAAGTTTAACGGCGCTCCCTATATTGAACAGCGGGCCGGAGAGGCGGTGTATTCGGAGGAAGGAAACCGTCAGGTCATGGAGCAGGTGGCGTACTATAAGAGAAATGCCAGAGTGATCTATGACGGTTTAAAAGAGGCCGGTTATACAGTGTTCGGCGGTGTTAATTCTCCATATGTATGGTTAAAGACCGAGGAGATGACAAGCTGGGAGTTTTTTGATTACCTCCTGGAATATGCCAATGTAGTGGGAACTCCGGGAAGCGGCTTTGGGCCAAGCGGGGAAGGATATTTCCGGCTGACCGGCTTTGGCACCTATGAAAATACGGTGGAGGCGGTGGAGCGATTAAAAGCTCTTCGGAAAACGGGAGGCGGACGGTGAATATAGATGATATCGACCGGAAAATATTAAAGCTTCTGCAGGAAAATGCCAGAGTATCCTTAAAGACCATTGCGGAAAAGACCTTTCTGTCCTCCCCCGCAGTATCGGCCCGGATCGAAAAACTGGAGCGGGACGGCATTATCGCCGGCTACCACGCCCAGGTGAATCCGGTGAAACTGGGGTATCACATTCTGGCGTTTATCCATCTGGATGTGACGCCGGAGGATAAGCCCGGGTTTTATGCCTGGGCGGAGTCGTCTCCAAACGTACTGGAATGCAGCTGCGTGACGGGGGAGTATTCCATGGTTATGAAGGTGGCGTTTAAGAGCACCGTGGAGCTGGACAGTTTTATCGGACAGCTGCAGACGTTTGGAAAGACCAGTACCCAGATCGTGTTCTCTACCCATGTGGGGCCCAGAGGGGTCAATGCAGATCACGCATAGGCGGTCTGTCCCAGAGTAAAAAAGCGAATATCAGGAGTTTGACAGGGCGGATGCGGAAAGGAAACATCCGTCCTGTTTTTACATATGGTATAGGGTAGTGATATATGTAAAGGAGCGGCTTTATGGAAAACCGTAGAAGTGTGATCTTAGATGCCGGTCACGGCGGGGCAGAGCCTGGCGCAATGTACCAGGGGCGCAGAGAAAAGGACGATACCCTCCGGCTGGCTTTGGCTGTAGGCGAAAAACTGGAAAACAGGGGTGTTGACGTGATGTATACGCGAACCACGGACGTATACGACAGTCCGCTGGAAAAGGCGCAGATTGCCAACCGGTCAGGAGCGGATCTTTTTGTCTCGCTCCATCGGAACGCCATGCCGGTGCCGGGAACGGGAAGCGGCGCTGTGACCCTGGTTTATGAGGACAGCGGAATCCCTGCTCTGCTGGCGGAAAATATTCAGCAGAACCTGGTAGAAACGGGTTTTAAGGATCTGGGGATCCAGGAGCGGCCGGGGATCATTGTGCTCAGAAGGACACAGATGCCGGCGGTACTGGTGGAGGCTGGCTTTATTGATAACCCGGAGGATAATCAGCTGTTTGATGAGAATTTTGACGCCATTGCCCAGGGGATCGCTGACGGAATCTTAGCTACCTTCTCACAGTTAAAGGCCAGGGCTGAGTCGGGAAAGAACCAGTATTATCAGGTGCAGGTGGGCGCTTACCGAAGCCGCAGGGAGGCCGAGCAGCTGCAGAGAGAGCTTGCGGCGAAAGGGTTCCCGGCTTTTCTTGTCTACGACAACGGCTGGTATAAGGTGCGGTCAGGAGCATTTTTGCAGATGGATAATGGAGTGCAGATGGAGCAGCGGCTGCGCGCCGCCGGATATCCTACCATGCTGGTGAGAGAGCCGGCAGTGTATTAGTCCCCATCCGGCCAAAATGGCTGCGACGGCAGGAATATGCAGTATGGCACCTCATAAAGGATTGTAAAAGATTATAGATAATTCACAGAAAAATATATGTATCCCCCAATGGTATTCCTGTATAATGAAGCCATCATCTCAGTTGTGATATGGGCACGTTTCCGCACGGTGGGATGAGGACTGAAATATGCAGGAAGGAGAGGGATGTTATGCTATATCCGAGAATCAATAAGGCAAGAACCGTGATGGATCTGGCCGGTCTGTGGGAATTTAAGCTGGGAGATGCGAACCCGCCAGGGGATACCTGCGGGCGGCTTACAGAAGGGGAGCGCATTGCCGTTCCCGCCTCTTATAATGATCAGAAGGAAGATCCGGCTTACAAAAACCACTATGGCTGGGCCTGGTATGAGAGAGACATCGCGGTTCCTGCCTTTTTTAAGGGACAGAGGCTGTTTCTACGGTTTGACGCAGTAACCCATAAAGCCAGGATCTATCTCAATGGAAGGCTGGCCATGGAGCACAAAGGGGGATTTCTGCCCTTTGAACTGGAGGTTACAGAACTGGCAGAGCCGGGGGAGACTTTGCGGCTTACGGGGGCGGCGGATAACCGGACCAGCCGCAGCACTCTGCCGGTGGGAAATGAGGACGGCACTGCTTTTTTCGGCTCCGACAATCCTGGGGTTCCCTCAGTGGAGGCGGCGAAGCGGTGGAGAAAGCCGGCGAATCTTCCGAATTTCGATTTCTTTAACTATGCGGGCATCAATCGGCCGGTGCGGCTCTACACGACCCCTGTTTCCTGCATCCGCGACCTGACTCTGACGCCGTCTATTGTCGGGACAGACGGCATCCTGACCTATGAGGCGCAGACAGAAGGGGAGGGAGATGTCCATGTAGAGATTCTGGACATGGAGGGAGACAGGGTGGCAGAGGCCGAGGGTGCGTCCGGCAGGATCACCATCCCTGCAGCCAGGCGCTGGTGGCCCTGGCCTGGGACGCCGTATCTGTATACGGCCCGTTTCACCTTCGGGGAGGACATCTATGAGGAAACCTTTGGAATCCGTACGGTAAAGGTGGAGGGAACCCGGTTTCTCATCAATGGAAAGCCATTTTACTTTAAGGGCTTTGGAAAGCATGAGGATTCTCCCTTCCGCGGAAGAGGGCTGGACCTGTGTCTGGATGTAAAGGACGTAAACCTGATCCACTGGCTGAACGCCAATTCCTTCCGCACCAGCCACTATCCCTATGCGGAAGAGATGTATCAGCTCTGCGACCGGGAGGGGATCGTGATCATTGACGAGGTTCCCGCCGTGGGGATTGGAGCCGGGGAGCGCTGCAATCCGTATGAGACGTTTTCCATCCGTGAGCACCATGAGCAGGTGCTGCGCGATATGATCCGGCGGGATAAGAACCATCCCTGCGTTGTCATGTGGTCTATGGGAAATGAGCCGGATACGGAGCATTTTCCAGAATCCGCCTATGAATACTGGCACAGCCTCTATGAGTACACGCACACGCTGGATCCCCAGAACCGGCCGGTTACCTTTGTCTGCTGCCAGAACAATTATGAGCGGGATCTTGTGACACGAACCATGGATGTGGTGTGTATCAACCGCTATTACGGCTGGTACAATCTGTCAGGAGACCTGGATGCGGCCTGCTATGCACTGAATATGGAGCTGGATTTCTGGGAAAAAACAGGAAAACCGGTGATGATCACGGAATACGGTGCAGACGCTGTAGCAGGAATTCATCAGTGTGTTCCTGAGATGTTCAGCGAGGAGTATCAGGCGGAGTATTACAGCCGCCAGAACCGGGAATTTGATCAGCGCCCCTTCTTTATTGGGGAGCAGGTATGGAATTTTGCGGATTTTGCGGCCTTTCAGGGCTGCATGAGAGTAGACGGCAACAAAAAGGGCCTGTTTACCAGAGAGCGGAGGCCAAAGCTGGCAGCCCACTATTTCAGAAAGCGATGGGAGAAGATCCCTAATTTTGATTATAAGGCAGGAGGAAATGAGGATGATAAGTAGCAGACCAGAGCTTTCCTGGCTGGAGGATCCAGGGGTGTACGAGGTGAACCGCAGGAAGGCACATTCAGATCATGTATTTCCATTTTTTAAGGAGGCTAAGGCCGAAGGGATTAACGTTTTGAACCTGGATGGAACCTGGAAATTTGTCTGGGATGAGAAACCGCCGGAATATGGTTTAAGAGGGATGTCAGACGAGACCGGTGAACGGTTTTTCCAGGCTGCTTTCTGGGAAAAGGACTGGAAAGAGATACAGGTTCCGGGCCATGTTCAGATTCAGGGATATGACAGCTGCCATTATGTCAACACCATGTATCCATGGGACGGACATTCCGAACTGCGTCCGCCGTCTGTTCCCTGGGAGGATAATCCGGCGGGAAGCTATATCCGGGAGTTTACCATCGGGGATGATGAGGCGTTCTTAAAGGACCGGGTTTTTGTGTCTTTTCAGGGCGTGGAGACTGCCTTTTATGTGTGGTGCAACGAGCGGTTTGTGGGTTATGGGGAGGATGGTTTTACTCCCTCGGAGTATGATCTGACCGGGATGCTGCACCGGGGCGTCAACCGGCTGGAGGTTCGGGTATACAAAAGGAGCAGCGCCAGCTGGATTGAGGATCAGGATTTCTTCCGGTTTACGGGGATCTTCCGTTCCGTCTTTGTGTACTGTGTGCCGCCGGTCCATCTGGAGGACATCTTTGTGAAGGCAGATCTTACGGAGGGTGGCCGGGACGGGCGGCTGGAGGCAGAGCTGACAGTGGAGAGCCAAAACGGCGGCTGCTATGAGGCGGATCTGGAATTGGAAGATAATGGACAGATGGTACTTGCCCGTACAGAAAAAGGGCAGGGGGAGCGGAATGTAATTGTCTTTACAGGCCGGATACCGGAGGTTAAGCCCTGGAGCAGCGAAACACCCTTTCGCTATCTTCTGCGAATCACACTGCGGGATGAAAAGGGCCGGGAAGAAATCATTACCCAGTATATCGGTTTCCGCCGTTTTGAAATAAAAGGGGGCCTTATGTGCATAAATGGCCGTCCCATCGCCTTCCACGGCATCAACCGCCATGAATTTGACTGGCACAGAGGACGGGCCGTCACCGGGGAAGACATGGTAAGTGATATACTTTTTTTAAAGCGGCACAATATCAATGCGGTCCGCACCTGCCATTATCCCAATCAGTCTCTTTGGTATGAACTCTGCGACCGGTACGGCATTTACCTGATGGACGAGGCGAATCTGGAAAGCCATGGCTCCTGGCAGAAGATGGGGGCCTGCGAGCCCTCCTGGAATGTGCCTGGCAGTCTGCCGCAGTGGAGGGACTGTACCATAGACCGTGCCAGATCCATGATGGAGCGGGATAAAAACCATCCGTCGGTGCTGATCTGGTCCTGTGGAAATGAATCTTATGCAGGAGAAGATATCCGGGAAATGGGCCGCCTTTTTAAGAAACGGGATCCGGGCCGTCTGGTTCACTACGAAGGGGTGTTCTGGAACCGGGAATTTGAGGATATCAGCGATATGGAAAGCCAGATGTACACTCCGCCGAAAAAGGTAAGGGAATTTCTGGAGCATGGAAACGGCAAGCCATTTATCATGTGCGAATATATGCACGCCATGGGAAATTCCCTGGGAGGCATGGATCGGTATATGGAGCTGGAATACAAATATCCGGCTTACCAGGGAGGGTTTGTCTGGGATATGATTGATCAGGCTATTGCCGTAAAGAAGAGCGACGGAAAGGAGTATCCGGCTTACGGAGGCGATTTCGGAGACAGGCCCACAGACTGGCAGTTCTGCGGAAACGGGATCTTGTATGCCGACCGGCAGATCTCGCCCAAGGCGGCAGAAGTGAAGGCACAGTACGCCTTTGTAAGACCGCGGATCTGTCTGGAAGAGAGGATGGTGGAGATTGAAAACCGCCAGATATTCTCCGATCTTTCCGGCTATGAGTTTGTGTTAAAGATCCTTCGGGACGGGGAGGACTGGAGAGAGTTTTCCTTTGAGGCCGCAGCCTGTGCGGGGGAGACGGACAGGCAATCCTTTGAAACCATAGGGCTTGAAAAGGACTGGAAGCCAAAGGACGGGAAGGAATACGTTTTAAAGATCAGCGTCCGCCTGGCATCGGATACGCTGTGGGCAGAAAAGGGGTATGAAACAGCCTTTTGCGAGGCAGTTATCCCAGGACGCCCAGAGAAAAGCAAAAGCAATTTCGGGGAACCGGTCACGCTCATCCATGGAGACGTGAATCTGGGCGCCCGCACCGGACAGATGGAGCTTATGTTTTCTTATCAGGATGGAGGGATGGTGTCGCTTAAGCAGAAAGGCCGTCAGTGGCTGCTGCGTCCCCCTATGCCCGTATACTGGCGGGCGTCTACGGATAACGACAGGGGAAACGGATTCGCAGAAGAAAGCCGGATCTGGCTGTCAAAAACATGGTTCCCGGATCTTTCCAGGGGAAAGGTAAAGATCACAGAAGAGGAAGGTGAGGCAAGGTTTTCTTTTGACATGGAGGATGCCGCTGTAGGTTACTGCGTGAGACGGGATGGGCGTCTGGGCGTGAATGTGACCTTCCACGGCAAAAAGGGATATCCCGGCCTTCCAGTCTTTGGCCTTGGCTTTGAACTGCCAAAGGAGGCAGACCGTTTTTCCTGGTATGGAAGAGGTCCCTGGGAGAACTACCCGGATCGGAAGGCCGGGACGGGGCTGGGAATCTATGAGAGTACGCCCCTGGAACAGCTGTCCCGGTATTTAAAGCCTCAGGAATGTGGGATGCACATGGATACCCGGTGGCTTACACTGCAGACAGTCCAGGGAGAATGGATCCGCTTTGAGGCGGAAGAAGCACCGTTTCATTTCAGCGTACTGCCCTGCAGCATCCAGGAGCTGGAAAATGCCCGCCACAGGGAAGAACTGCCGGAAAGCTTTCGCACCTGCGTCCTCATTGCCGGAGCGGTTCGGGGCGTAGGGGGAAATGACAGCTGGGGCGCGCCGGTATACCCGGAATATGAGATACCGGGGGACCGTGATATCACGTTTTCATTTACAGTCTCTGCCGGCATAGCTTAATAAATGCAGGATAATCCGAAACCTCCCTTTAGCAGACGGTTTTTCGGATATAAGAAGGCATAAAAGAGGAGCCTACGCCCCGGATCATCGGATCCGGAGCGTAAGCTCCTTTTCGGCTTTAAATGCGATCCTTGTTCTCCACAGATCTGCCTTCCAGCTTTGTTTCAGCCGGGGATCTGTGATAGGGAGCCGTTGGATTTCTGCCCCCAGGATGGAACCGGTAATCTGGCATACGGCAAGCTTACCAATCACCAGCCGTCCGGCAGCCTCGTTTTCTGAGTGCTCAAACAGGGGCGGTTCTGCGGTGATCAGATTCAAAACCGGACGAAATCCCGGACATAAAACCCGGTCTGTAATAAGGATTTCCTGTTCCCGGATCAGCTGTACCGTCCGGCAGAAGGACCGGGCCACGCCCTCGGCAAATGCAGATCCAAGCTCCATGGAGATAGAGGCCTTTTCGTTTTCAAAATGCCAGGTTACAGCCTTGGCCCGAAACTGGGGGCCGGCCTGTTCCATATGTTCGCCCTGGTCTGCATCCATAAAGGAGAGCAGGTTGTGGTAAGCAGACTGCATGGTCCATATTTCGTACCGTTTTTTTGAGAAAGTTTTTGCCTGGTAGGTTTCCACTCCGATATCTGCAAACAGAGGTTTTCCGTCTTTATAGATGGTAAAGCTTCCCGTATCGTTGTGATTGTGGCTGTCATCGTTATCCCCTGCCTTTACGGCAAGAGAGAATCGGCTGTCTCTGGCAATAAACAGTCTGGTGCTGGGGTAAAAAATATCGTCGGCGGCAGAGGCGGACACTGGAGAAGCTTTAAGTATCTCAGGCAGCGCAAAAAGGTTCTGGATCCGGTAAAACAGGTTGTGCTCACCTGTCAGCAGCGGATCGTCAGCGGCTTTGCAGTCTGCAGCCGCCAGCTCCATCAGCGCACGCTGTCCAGTCCGTTTTCCGAAGAGATACTCTCTGGCGCTGCAGGGGCCGGCGGCTGCGGCACAGTCGGAGAAATTGAAATAGTAAGGCCCGCAGGCATGGACGTGGGAGAGATAGGCTGCAATATTGCGGATCTTTTCTTCGTGATAGAGGGAGGAAAAGGCCCCGTCGGTCATGCCGTTTAGGATCTCTATGGTATTAAAGAGACAGAGCCCGGCGTGGCGGTAATACTGGGGGCCTTCGTCGCAGCAGCCGTCTGTCCCGTACTCCGCCAGAAAGTAGTCGGCGCTTTTAGCGGCCTTTAACAGGATCTGCCGCCGGATTGTCTCATCCTCTTCCCAGAGCGCCGCGGCCATGAGTACGTTTTGAGTGGACCAGATGGTCCAGTTGTTCATATGGCTCACTCCATCGCCCATCCACCAGAAGTGACAGTTTAAATAGGGCGTAAAGATCCGCTCTTTCAGGCATTGGATGATCCGTTCCACGATCAGGGAACTGACCCGATCAAGCTCGTCTTTCAGGAGCCAGGCGGTCACGGCCAGCACGGCTCCTGTTTCCGCCGCAAAGAGATCAATTACAGGCCGGGAGGTGTCGGGAAGGGGAAGGGGAGGCGTATCCCGGATATAGGAATTGTGAGGAGGAAGCTGCCATGCCGTTTCCTCACAGATGAGATAGAGCCCGTTTATGATATCATCCAGGTATGTCCCGTTATGCTCCAGGGCCTCGGCCAGAGCCAGTGTGCCAAGGAGCGTCCGTCTGGCAAACTGTTTATCCTCAAACAGCACCCGGTTTCCGGAGCGGGTATATTCCAGAAAGTCCGAGGCAAGGATCTGGGGCCATACCACAGGGCAGATTGCATCAGCATCACTTTTTGCGCGTGCAGACAGCTTATCAGGAAGGCCAGTCCAGGCCCTTCGGTCAGAGGCGGGAGAAAATGGGATAAAAGGTGTCAGTTTCAGAGCGCTGGACGCTGCGATTTCATAAAACATGGTAGAGATTCCTCCTTATGATTCCTCCGGCGTATTCATATGCGCCTGGATAAATTCCCTGGGTGAGATTCCTTCGACTTTTTTGAATACTTTGCTGAAGTAAAAAGCGCTCTCAAAGCCCAGTCGGTCCGCCGCCTCATAGATCTTCAGATCCTGCTCCAAAAGCAGCGACTTGGCGCGGGAGATCTTTCTCTGGGTGATATATTCGGAAAAGCCCATGGAGCAGGTCTTTTTAAACAGAGTGCTTAAATAATTGGGGCTCAGGCCAAAGACCGCCGCGATCTCATTGAGGGTAAGGCGTTCCTCGATATGGTTGATAATGTATTTCTGAACGTTTAGGATCACATGGTCTTTATAGGTTTTGCGCCGTGTTTTTAAGGCCTCGCAGAGGCCGTCCCGCAGCAGTTCCAGCCACTGGACGATCTGAAATACGTCCTTCATGCCGTAGATGGAGCGGTAGCCGTCAGGGCTGGCGGCAAAGATATCGCCTAAGAGCTCCTCACCCTCCGGCAGAAGGGAAAGGGCCAGATACAGGATGCTGCAGGCGCCGTCCATGGTCTGGAGCCGCCGTTGGGGATTGGCTGCAAAAAGCTGGGAGATAGCTGTCAGTGTATCATAGAGGGCATCCGTGTCAAACTCTTCAAAGGCCCGTGTCAGATCCTCCTTAAAAACAGACAGGTTGAAGGCATTCTTCATGGATCCTGCGGCTGTCTGCATAAAGGAGACAAAGGGATCCTCCTCGCTGCACAGATTAAAGGCCTGCCTGGCTTCCTGGTAGGAAAGACTGATGCAAAGCGGATCATCCACAACATCTCCTAGCCCGGCAGTCAGCTGTACGTTAAAATAATTCCGAACCATGGCTCCGGCGTTGTCCAGCGCCGCCGTAACAGTCTGCACGCCGGCAGCGTCATTTTCCTGAAAATTAAAGATCAGGGCAAAACGTGTCTTATCCAGGGATATAACATGGCAGCCTCCGTACCGGATCAGGATTTCCCGCATCATCTGCAGGCTGCTGGAATAAAGATTCATCTGTCCTGATGCATCCAGCAGGCCGGGCGAGCGGCTGACAAATTCTCCATGGCAGGCCAGATACCGGCTGTCGGAAAAAGCAAGTCCGAGATCCTTCGCCTGGATGGAAAACTGCTCCCGGTTTTCAAAGAGGTTGTGAAGCAGACGCATGAAAAATTTGTCATGGTAGCTTAAAAGAGTGGGCTGGCCCGGAGCCTGGCGGAAGGATTCTCTGGCTTTCAGCTCTTCTAACCGTTCCATGGCTTTTTCGACGGAGGTTTTCAGAGAGGGGGGATCCAGCTCCAGCTTGACCAGGTAGTCAACTGCCTGGCAGCTCATAGCCTCTTTGATTAGAGAAAATTCCTCATAGCTTGTGAGGATAATAAAGAGGGGAATGTGGCCAAATTCCTCTCTGCAGGTCTTTGTCAGCTCCAACCCGTTCATTACCGGCATTTTAATATCGGTGATTACGATCTGAGGCTGATACTGCCGGATCATTTCCAGGGCAGCCTTTCCGTTCATGGCAGTCCCGCAGATCTCAATGCCAAGCTCCTCCCATTGAAGCATGGATTTGATTCCGATCTGAACCAGCGGTTCATCGTCAACGATCAGTAATTTTGTCATAATATCTCCCCCTGTGCCGTTTCATACGGCAGTGTAATAGTCATACAGGTATATTCTCCCGGAACGCTCTTTATGGAAATGCCGTATTCCGGGCCGCAGTCGTAGCGGATCCGCTGGTTTACATTGCTGATCCCGACCTGGCGGAAAAAGTCGGCGGAAGGCTTTTCATTCCCGGCAAGAACCTTCTTTATGGTGTCCTTATCCATTCCCACGCCGTTATCGCGCACCTGTACCAGAAGGAGTCTTCTTCCCGACGGATCCGTTTCAGAACGGGCCGTAATCTCGATTTTTCCCACACAGCCCTTTGGCTCAATGCCGTGGAATAAGGCGTTTTCCACCAGAGGCTGCAGGGTAAAGCGATGGATCAGGCACTGGTACAGTGATTCATCCGCCACACATGAAAGGGTGATGCTGCCGCCGTAGCGGTACTGCTGGATGAGAAAATAATCCTTCACAAGAGCCAGCTCTTCCCTCAGGGTGATCCGTGTATGAGCGCCCTTTGAGATACTTTTCAAAAGACGTGCCAGGGCGGTTGTCATTTCGCTGATGCCAGACGCGCCCTGAATGGAGGCCATCCACTTGATGGAGTTCAGAGTATTGTAGAGGAAATGAGGGTTAATCTGGCTTTGGAGGATCCGGTATTCCAGATCTCTGCGCTCTTTTTCATCCTGGATCCGCTTTCCGATCAGGGCGGACAGGTCGGCGGACATCCGGTTGATTCCCCTTCCGATATCGCCAAATTCATTTTCCCACTGGATGGAGGGATCCGGAGAAAAATCACCGCCTGCTACCGCCTGGATGCGTTCTTTCAGAAGGTGAACCGGGCAGCCGATGGAGCGGTTGAGCAGAAATAAAAGAAACAAACCTACTAAAAGGATAAAGACCGCGATCCCCAGAAGGATCAGGATATAGAGGGCGCTCTGGGCTTCCATGAAAGACTGGGACAGCAAAAGGGACACGCTCCAGCCGTAGTCTCCGATGGGGCATGAGATCAGGGTACGTTCCCTGCCGCCCTGAAGGGGCCGCACGGTGGAGACGGTGGTTTTGCTGTGAAAGGCATGGTCTTTTAATGTGTCTGTGACCTCAAAAGAGGGGGTAAAGGGATGCAGGGAATCATCCTCATAGAGCCAGGTTTGTCCGGCGATGGTCAGATAAAGAGCAGAGTCCTTTTCCATGGGAAAGGATTTCAGATAGTCCAGAATGAGCCGGTCTGATATGGACATATAGATCCATCCGGCCTGACTGGAACGGTAGCGTCCTGATACGGGGGCGGCAGCCGGGAGGATCAGCGAGCCGTTTCCAGGCAGGAAGGGATCTTCCATCAAAGCTGATCGATCCAGGTTCCCGTCCCCGAAGATCTCCTGGAACCACGTTTCCTTTGTAAGCTCCTGCACGGAAATGCCGGTGACTGTGGAGGTGGTATCGCAGATCTGCATATAGCTGCAGCTGTTTAAGGGAGAAAGAAGGATGCGGCTGATGTATTCGGAGGAATGTGTGTTGTAATATTCCTCTTTTAAGCGTTCATAGGTGTGCAGAGCCACGCTTCTGAGGCCGGAATTTTTCTCGGAGATACCGGGCATACGGGTCTGGTCCTGAAAGGCATCCAGATAGGCGGCAATATCCGTGTTAAAAGAGCACCATCTGTAAAAGGAAAGAATATTTTCCAGATCTCCGGCCGTATTGTCACAGATGATGCGCAGGCTGTATTCGGCAGACTGGATCTGATTTCTCTTTAACAGAGACTGAAAGACAAAGGAGCAGACAGCTACTGTAAAAATCGCGATAGAGCAGGTGACTGCTGTAGTATACAGGATGATCTTGCCGCGTATGGTCTTTGGAAGAACCGGTCTGAGCATAAAATGCGCCCCCTCTCGTTTGCTTTTCCATAAATTACTATAATATTAAAGGGATTTTTTGTCAAATGAATACAATTGTAAGAAAAGATGGACTATCGTAAAAAAATACAGGTTTTTTAGAAAAATTGCATGAACGAAATAAAATCCAGAAAAAAAGGCATTTTTTTGGTGCATTTTACATTCATTCCCAGAGATCCAGCTTGTATAATAAAGCCATAACAAAGAGAGGAACAAGTTTAAGGAGGAGATAAGATGATGAAAAAACGTTTTGTAAGTATGGCACTGGCAGTTTCTATGGCAGGAAGCCTGACTGCCTGCGGAGGGGGAGCGGCAAAGACAGAGAGCGCGGCCGCATCAGCAGGCGAGACATCTGCAGAGGCAGCAGGGACAGAGCAGGCGGCAGCTGACGGAAAGACCCATTTAAAATGGGCCATGTGGGATAAGGACCTGACCGTATATTACAAGGCTCTGGTAGAGGCATATGAAAAGGCGCATCCTGACGTGACCGTTGAACTGGTAGATTTGGGAAGCTCCGACTACAGCACCGTCCTTACTACGCAGCTGACCGGAAACGGTGCGGATTTTGACGTGGTATCCATTAAGGATGTGCCCGGATATATGGCTCTGGTCAATAAGGGCGTTCTGGAACCTCTGGATTCCTATATCGAAAAGGACAGCGTGGACTTAAGCGGCTATAAAGGTCTGACTGATCAGGTAAAGGTAGACGGCAAGATGTATGAGCTGCCATTTAAGAGCGACTTCTGGGTTGTATATTACAATAAGGATGTATTTGACAAGGCTGGTGTGGATTATCCTACCAATGATATGACCTTTGAGGAGTATGATGAGATCGCAAAGAAACTGACCAGCACAGAACCAGGACAGGAAGTATACGGTGCTCACTACCATGTATGGAGAAGTACGGTGCAGATGTTTGGCATGATCGACGGAAAGCACACCATTCTGGACGGAAACTATGACTATCTGAAGCCGTACTATGACATTGTATTAGACGAGCAGGAAAATGGCGTATGCCAGGATTACGCAACCTTAAAGACCTCGAACCTCCATTACTCCGGCGCTTTCTCTCAGGGCAACGTAGGTATGATGAATATGGGTACCTGGTTTATTTCCACTCTGATCGATAAGGTAAAATCCGGTGAATACGCAGACTGCGCCAACTGGGGCATTGTAAAATATCCTCACCCTGAAGGAACCCAGGCAGGTTCTACCGCAGCTCAGATCACTTCCTTAAGTATTCCTGCCAGCGCGCCCAACAAGGAGGCTGCATGGGAGTTCATGAAGTTCGTATGCGGAGCAGAGGGCGCAGAGGTCTTAGCCTCCACCGGTAACTTCCCGGCTATCATGACCGCAGAGACGATGGATACCATTGCTTCCACCGAAGGTTTCCCGGAGGATGAAAACAGCAAGGCGGCCCTTGAGACGGCAAATCTGTATCTGGAAATGCCGGTAGACGTAAAGAGCCCTGAGGTAGAGACTGTATTAAATGAGGCTCACGACAGCATCATGGCAGGAAATATGACCGTAGAAGAGGGAATTGCCGATATGAATGAGAGAGTAGCGGCCATTCTGGGTCAATAGGCATGAGACTGAAAACAGAAGGGTAAAAGACGAGGCAGACGGGATCAACCGCCTGCCTCATTTAAAGAAAGAGGTAGATGAATATGGGAAAGACAAAAGCCGTTGATCCGGCAAAGGTCAGAGAAAAACTGAATATTCTGGAGCCCCGGCTGGCCGAGCTTTTAAAACAGGCCGATGAAGAGACGGATCCGAAAAGAAGGATAAGGCTTGGAAAGAAGGCAGACCAGGTTCGTGACAGGATCCGCCAGGCAAAGACGGGAGAGAGATTCAGCCGCCAGACCAGGAGAGATCTGATCGCCTATTCCTTTATTGCTCCAAACTTTATCGGCTTTGCCGTGTTCACTCTGGGGCCGGTGCTTTTTGCCTTTATACTGGCATTTTTTAAATGGGACGGCAACAATCCCATGGATTTTGTGGGATTGGATAATTTTATGCAGATGGTGGGAAATCAGCGTTTCCTGGCCTCCCTTAAAAATACCGTTGTGTACTGTGTGGCTACGGTTCCCATCACGCTTTTTGTGGCCCTGGGGCTGGCGGTTCTCTTAAACCAAAAGGTCAGAGGACGCAATTTCTTCCGCACGGTCAGCTTCTTCCCCTATGTTGCCTCTCTGGTAGCTGTAGCGGCTGTGTGGAATATGCTGTTTTCCCCTGCAAAAAGCGGCCCGGTGAACATGATCCTGTATCAGCTGGGCGTGGCGGCCAAGGCGCTTCCAAAGTGGTCTGCTGACAAGGACTGGGTGATGTTTACAGTGGTTATGTTCTCGGTCTGGAAGAATATGGGATACTATATGGTCATCTATCTGGCAGGCTTACAGGGCATCAACAGTGAGCTTTATGAGGCCTGCAGCCTGGACGGAGCCAATGCGTGGCAGAGATTTCGCTATATTACCTGGCCTCAGCTGCAGCCTACAACATTTTTTGTCACCATTATCCTTACCATCAACTGTTTTAAAGTATATGACATCGTATATATGCTGGCAGGGGGAAGCACAGGCGTGTTAAATGAATCTGCCATTGTTTTAGTATACCATATTTACGAAGAAGCCTTCCGAAACTGGAATCTTGGTTACGCAAGCGCGGTGGCGATGGTGCTGTTTGTCATTGTTCTGGCCATTACCCTGGTACAGTTCCGTGGGGAAAAGAAATATGCCAATTAAGGAGGAGCCCCAAAATGAAGATAAAAAATACGAAAACAAGAGCCATGAGGGTGTTCCTCTATATGGTGCTGGTCTTTTTGGCCTTTGTGATGCTGGTGCCATTTGCGTGGATGCTTTCTGCTTCTTTTAAGCTGGATAAGGATGTATTTATTTTCCCCATTCAGTGGATTCCCGAACATCCAAGATGGCAGAATTATGTGGATATCTGGACCAGGATTCCGCTTCTTAGGTTTGTTATCAATACGGTGAAGCTGACATTGATCGTCACCTCTTTACAGCTTTTGACCAGCAGCTTTGCAGCATACGCTTTTTCAAAACTCAGTTTCAAGGGCAAAAACACCCTGTTTTTAGCCTACATTGCAACCATAGCCGTTCCCTGGCAGGTATACATGGTGCCGCAGTTTATGATGATGCGTTCTATGGGACTGGCGGATACCCATCTTGCAATCATCTGCCTTCAGGCTTTTTCCGCCTTCGGTGTGTTTATGATGAAGCAGTTTTACGAGGGAATCCCCACAGAACTGTGTGAGGCGGCCAGGATCGACGGCATGAGCGAGTACCAGATCTGGTATCGGGTGATGCTGCCTCTTGCAAAGCCGGCGCTGTCTACTCTGACGATATTCACCTTTGTAAACACCTGGAATGACTTCCTTGGGCCATTGATTTACCTGACTACGGAGTCAAAGAAAACGCTGCAGCTGGGGCTGCGTATGTTTATCAGCCAGTTTGGATCAGAGTACGGGCTGATCATGGCCGCTTCAGTGCTGAGTCTGATCCCGGTACTGATTGTGTTCCTGTCTCTGCAGAAATACTTTGTGGAGGGCGTGGCGGCTTCCGGCGTAAAGGGATGACCGGCTGCGGCTTCGGAACAGGGCACTGACGGGCTGCGGAGAATGAGATTTTGAGGGAAAGGAAACAGATATGAGCTGGATCGGAAAAGACGCTCTGGAGAAAAAACCAGAGCTTACAAAAGAAGAGGCGGGCCGTGCGCTGGATAGGGCCTGCAGACAGATTTTAAAGAACCTTCCCGTGTTTACAAACCATTTTCAGAAAGCATACAGCGAGAATGGGTTTTATGCCCCTGCGGAAAATGAGGACTGGACGCCGGGCTTTTGGACCGGGGAGATATGGCTGGCTTATGAGCACACGGGAAATGAGGCGTTTAAGCGTGCGGGAGAGCTCCAGATGGAAAGCTTTCTAAAGAGGATCAATGAAAAAAGGGATGTAGAAACGCATGATCTGGGATTTATGTATTCCCCCTCCTGCGTGGCAGGCTATAAGCTGACGAAAAGTGCGGTGGGACGGGAGGCGGCCATCAAGGCGGCAGAGGAGCTGATTACCCGTTTTCACGAAAAAGGCCAGTTTATTCAGGCATGGGGGCCGTTGGATGCCCCGGATAACTATCGTCTGATCATCGACTGCCTGTTAAATCTGCCCCTTCTTTACTGGGCTTCTCAGGAGACGGGAGATCCCAAATTTAAGGATATCGCAGAGCGTCATATCCATACGGCACTTGCAAATGTGATACGGCCCGACTTTTCCACCTGGCATACCTTTTTCTTTAACCGTGAGACAGGCGCACCGGATCATGGTGCCACCTGCCAGGGATACCGGGACGGCTCCGCCTGGGCCAGAGGACAGGCCTGGGGGATCTACGGAACGGCCATCGGGTATAAATATACGAAACGGGAAAGCTATATCCCCATTTTTGAAGGGGTTACGGATTATTACCTGAATCATCTGCCGGAAGATCTGATTCCCTTCTGGGATCTGGAATTTGGCGACGGGGATGATCAGCCAAGGGATTCCTCCTCCGCCTCTATTGCAGCCTGCGGGCTTCTTGAAATGGCAAAGTATCTGGATCCTGATAAGGCGTCGGCCTGCCGGTCTCTGGCAGCTCGGTTTATGAAGGCTCTGGCAGACGGGTATGCGGTGAATGATGAGACAAAGTCAAACGGACTGGTGCTCCACAGTACCTACTCGAATCATTCTCCGTATAATACCTGCAATCACTATGGGGTGGATGAGTGCAATCTGTGGGGAGATTATTTTTATATGGAAGCCCTGACACGGATATATAAAGATTGGAATGTGTACTGGTAGAGCAGTGGTCAGTGTGTATAAACCTGGGGGCGGTAGAGGGATGCCGCTAGAGAGAGGAAACGAGAATGACAGCAAAGGAACTTTTTAAACGGGGAAATGAATTTTTTTTCTTTGATGATCCGGCAGAGACTGCGGCGCTGTGCCGGAAAAAATACCCGGAGGACTGTGCTCATATCATAAGAGTGGCAGACGAGGTGTGCCGAAATTACTTTCTCTTTGATCTGGAGCATGATCTGGAGCGTACCTGGGAGCCGGTAATATTCCCGGAGGACGCCCCCATTGACTGGGAATATCGTCCGGGAAACGATCCGGAATTTACCTTTCAGTTTAACCGGCACCGTTTTTTGATCTGTCTGGGGCAGGCGTACTGGCTTACGGGAAACAGCGCCTATGAGACGCATTTTTTCCGCCTGCTCATGGATTTTATTGACAATATACGGCGTACGCCAAAAACGGAGCAGACGACCTGGCGGATTCTGGAGGCAGGGATTCGGGGAGAAAACTGGGTGAAGGCACTGCGGTATTTTAAGGACAGCCCCTTAATGACGGACGAGCGGGCGGAAAAGATCTGGAAATGCCTGCGGGAGCATGGGGAATATATTATAGAAATGGATTCCCCCTATCGATACATCAGTAACTGGGGAGTCATGGAAAATCATGGCCTTTTTGAAATCGGTATTCAGATGCCGGATCCTGAAACCAGGGAGCGGTTTACCTCCATCGCTCTGGAGCGTCTGGCGCGGGAGGCACGTATGCAGATCTTTGATGACGGCGTACAGTGGGAGCAGTCCCCCATGTATCACAATGAGGTGTTTCACTGCTTTGAGGATGTACTTCTTCTGGCCGAAAGAAACGGGATCAAGGCGCCGGATGAGCTTTGGGAGGCAATGAGAAAAATGGCCTGCGCCAACCTGGCCTGGATCAGGCCGGATCACCGGCAGATTATCATGGGTGACAGTGACGATATGGATCTGCGGGATTATATGAGCATAGCTGCTTACCTGTTAAAGGATCCGGTGCTGAAATCTGGAGGATTCTCAGAACTGGATTTTGAGAGCCTGTGGGATATTGGCGTGAAGGGGGCCAGGGAATATGCTTTACTGGAAAGCCGAAGGCCGGATTTTATATCTGCAGCCTTAAATGACAGCGGGAATTATTACATCCGGAGTTCCTGGGAGGAGGATGCAGACCTGCTCCATTTCCACTGCGGAACCATGGGGGCGGGCCACGGTCATTCCGATAAGCTTCATGTGGATCTGATTCTGGCGGGAGAGGATGTGCTGACGGATTCTGGCCGATATACGTATGTGGTGGATCAAGGGAGATTTGAGTTTAAAAACCCGGACGCCCATAATACAGTGACCGTGGATGGGGAATTTTTTACGCAGTGTAAGGATGCCTGGGAATGCTCCAAATTAACCCAGCCGGTCAAGCAGCTGTTTAAGGAAAAGGACGGATACGCCTTTATCCAGGGCGGAAATCTGGGGTATATGCACAAAGGCGTCTTTGTAAATCGGAAAATCGTATCCTTGGGGGACGGTCTTTATGTGATTGCCGATGAACTCTATGGGGCCGGGGATCACGAGATGGAACAGTATTGGAATTTCAGCGAGAGGGGAAGGGCTGCCTATGAAAACGGCAGAGCCGTCTTTACCGGAGAACGGGTAAAGGCAGAGCTCTTATTTGTAAGTCCTGGATGTCAGGCGGCGTTAGGAGAAGGAAAAATCTCCAGACACTACAACCGGTATGAAACCAGGACGCGCCTTGGAGTAAAACGGGCAGGAAAAGGCTTCCAGTCCATGATTACCGTGATAGGAGGAGGAAAAAAAGAGGAGGAACGCAGGATACGGGCATCTCTGATTCCCGTAAGGTCAGCTCTGAAGGGCATCACCTACCCGGCATCCATGGCAGAAGCGGTAAAGGTGGAAACGGCAAAGCAGGAATATGTGGTGATCCTCTGCCACCAGGAGGTAAATTCACCCACAGATCTTACGGAAGCCGACGGCTGTATGGGATATGGAAATGTGATTGTTTTTGATAAAAGGAAAAGCTGTACAGGCGGAACGGTGCTTTGCTATTGATAAGGTCTGAAGAAAAAACTTCATTCCGGTATCGGTATGGCTTTTTAAGGAAATGGGCGTTATAATGGGAGAAACAATGAGGAATTGACGGTGGGAGAAAAATGGGGCAGCATAAGGCAGAGAAGGCCAGAGGATATGAGGCGGATATTGCGGAGCCTATAACAGAAAAACAGGGCGTGGCCGTAAAACACAGCAAGGCGGATGATTGCCGGGGAAGGCAGGAGGGTGTTTCCTGTTACATCTCAGATGATCCTGCGGCAGCAAAAAAAACTCTCCGGCGCAGGATCAGGGATCAGATCAGCTGTCTGGATCCTTCTTACTGCCGACAGGCGGATCAGAGGATCATCGGGCGGATTGTAAGCTGGGAGTGCTTTAGGCAGGCGGACACAGTATTTTGCTTCGTCGGAACGGATCGGGAGATCCATACAAAGCCTCTGATACAGGCTGCCCTTGATCTGGGAAAGAAAATAGCTGTCCCTAAGTGCGTTTCAAAAGGGATTATGGAGGCACGTCAGATAAGCTCTTTAAATGATCTGGCGCCGGGCAGCTATGGGATCGAGGAGCCGCTGGACACCTGCAGGATCATGCCCCCGGAGTCTGTCTCTCTGGCGCTCATTCCCTGTCTGACCTGTTCCAGGGATGGACGCCGATTGGGTTATGGGGGAGGATTTTACGACCGGTATCTGGAATCAGTGCCGGGTATCCGGGCTGTGCTCTGCAGGGGGAGTTTGATGGAGGAGCAGATTCCCTGTGAATCCCATGATTGTCTCATGGACGCTGTGATCTGGGAGGAGGGGATTCTGGATTTGCGTTTTCCGCGTTATACGGCCGGATCTGACGGGTAAGCGGCTGCCGATTTCATATCATATGTGAAATAAAGACCGCATACTGAAAAAATATTCTGCAAACAGTCATAATCATGGCAGAGCTGCTTATATTGTAAGTAAACACGGACTGTTTGAGGTTTCATATGGTAAAAGCTCAGGAAGCAAGTTCCAGAGGTTTCTTACAGATCAACGTAGTCAATATCCAGAACAATTTTCCCATTCAGAATGCAACCGTAAGCATACGCACCAAGGGAGAGCCTGACCGGGTGCTGGAGGAGGTAAAAACCAATTCCTCCGGCCAGACGGAACAGCTCTCCCTTCCTGCACCTCCCGTGGAATACAGCTTAAGTCCGGGGATCATTCAGCCATATTCCGAATACGACCTTATCATCCGGGCAGAAGGCTTTGATCCCCTTGCCATTTCCGGCACCGAGATCCTGGCAGATTCCAATGCCATCCAGCCGGCGGCCATGACGCCTGTGGGGCGGCAGCAGCCTCCTGAGGATCCGGTGGTGATCCCGGATCACACCCTTTACGGAAATTATCCTCCAAAGATTGCAGAGGATGAGATAAAACCGGTCAATGAAAGCGGTGAGATTGTTTTAAGCCGTGTGGTGGTTCCGCAGACAGTTGTAGTTCATGACGGAGTTCCAAGCGATTCCACAGCCAGAAATTACTATGTTCCCTATCGGGATTATATTAAGAACGTGGCCTCCAGTGAGATCTATTCCACCTGGCCTGAAAGCTCCATTACCGCCAACGTGCTGGCCATCATGTCATTTACCTTAAATCGGGTGTATACAGAATGGTACAGGAACCAGGGGTATGATTTTACCATCACATCTTCTACCGCCTTTGACCATAAGTGGATTTACGGCAGAAACATTTTCCAGAGTATCTCCCAGGTGGTGGATGAAATCTTTGACGCCTACCTTTCCCGCCCCGGCGTCCGCCAGCCCATTCTTACTCAATACTGCGACGGGAGGCAGGTTCAGTGTCCGGACTGGATGACCATACCGAAAGAGGATATAAGCCAAGGGAAGACCCCGGAAAGCCTTATTTTATCTGGTTTTCTGGGGTTTTCATCATGTAATAGTACACATCAATATGATTCTGTTCTTTGTCATATATAATCTTGTCAATGATGCTTTTGAGGGCCGCATTCTTTTCTGCAACACTGAATTGATCGGAATGCAGGATATCCAGTACATTTGATATCCGGTCTAACATCACTGCATCATCATATTCTTTTTGTGGTAAGGCCTCAAGCTGCGAAATGCGTTCGGTCAGCTCTTCACATTGTTTCAGTAGCGGTTATAAATTTCTCCGCGATTGCCAATATCAATGACCAGGATAACAAGCTCTCCGTTATCTACCGTGTAGATGATCCGGTAATCTCCAACACGCAGGCGGAGCAATCCATCATGACCTTTTAACTTCTTTATATCCTCACCATCGGGCAATTTTTCGATTGCCCGAACAATACGGATCTGTTCGGGGCGGGGCAGCTTGTCAATGAACTTCTTGGCTCGTTTTTTAAGGACAATCTGATACATTAATTGTTAATCTCCCATTCTTTCATACACTCATTTAAAGGATACGTTTCGTCTTTCTGGGGATCAGGATCATTTTCGTAATTTTCAAGCATCTGCTCACAAAACAGATCATCTGCTTCTTCATCGGCGGTCAGACCCTGCACAAAAGCAAGGACATATCCCATTTTGTAAGGGGGAACAGAATCAAGAAGAGATATGATTTTTTCTTTATTGCTCATAATTCAGTAGAACTCCTTTCGATTTATTTATTGTTGGAAGAAAGGGAGCTATTGAAGCCCCCCAACAGGAAGAGAATATTTAATAATAAAGGTGACTTATGTTTAGCAACCATTTTCTGATAAAAACCTATAATATTCTTAGCTTTTTACCAATCGCAATATTGGTTTGCGCCGCTGATTGAAATCGTCAAAAAATTCATCTGGCAATCCACAAATACATTTTAAATCATCAATAGATAATCCGGATGCATTGATAAATGCAGTTTTAGTAATTATCCTATTATCGATCAAAAGATAGACTGCGTCACGTATCATTTCGGGTTCGGCAATTGTTAAAATATCATCTAGCGGCTCTTTATACCAATACTTTTTTGTGGTCATTTGTCGCTTTAAATAATTTATTTGATTTTCCGTTAGCAATTCAAGTGTCTCACAACGCCTAATAATGGTGGACATAGCACATCCCCACTTTTTTTTAACGGCCTCTAATGAAATTAGAGAGGTGCTTCGTATATCTTTTGGGAATGACGTTGCCGGAAGTAAAAAGGCTGCCGCAAATCGATCTGCCTGCATATCTGCTAGATCAACGATTCCTTTTTTAACAGAATCATCTTCTGCGATAGAACTATGCATTATAAGATGTCCTAATTCATGTAAGATGCTAAATCTAGTACGTACAGCACTCTTAGGAATCGAATGGTACAAAATATATGGTGTCCCATCTTTCCAACAAGAAAAAGCATCTATACCTTTGAAAGTACAGAAACTATTTGTGGCAAATTGTGTTACAATAACACCTTTATTTTCCAATAACCCTACTAAATCATTGATCGGATCATCGTCTATACCCCAATCTTTGCGAATAGTTAGTGCTATTTCCTCAATATCTTCAAAGGATAAATCTTCGTAGTCCTTGTCGATTGTCGGAAGATCCCGTTCAATAAAATCAACATATTTCTCGAGTTGTTTTTTTATTTCGTCAGTCCACTTTATCTGATATTTGCATGCCGTTTTAACTTTTTTAGCAATATTAGATTTAGAGCGAAAAAATAATGGACTACTACCCGCATTAATTTCTGCTTCTGATTTATAAAAAAACTCTGTAGGAAACCCAAGGCTATATGAAATGGCCTGTAGCATTTCCGGCGAAGGACTTACTATACCTCGTTCATATTTTGAAATGGATTGCCTTGTAACGCCAATGTCACTAGCTAAATCTTCCATAGATTTAGCACGAGCTTCCCGAGCTTCTGTTATGCGGGAAGATATAATTGTGCTAGTCATGAAATATTCTCCTCAATTCCATGCGCTAAGAACTCTTTCTTTAATACAGCTTTTTTTCGTTCAAATACTTTCGTGTTTTCATTTTCGGTGGTTAGACTAATTTGAGGAAGGGGTAAACATTCTGCAATACCAGTATATCCAGGTTCTGGAAACTGAACAACAGAAAACGTCTGATTACGTCCTCCAAATGCTAAAATAGCATAATAAGGTTCATTGCTATAAGGAGGTATTTCATCAAAGTTAATAACCATCTGTCGCTGTAATGCATGATTATTGTTTGATAGCCTGATCTTATACTTTGAAGCATAAGGTAATAGATCAGGTGCTGAACTACGTGCAACATGAAGAATTACATTTTTATTTCTGAGTTCTGGTATCAGTTGCTTGCATCGAAACTCACGTTGAATAAATTCAAACGGAAATTTCGGATCATGGCTCTCAATCTCACATTGCATTTGCACTAGTTTTGTCCTTAACCGTCCTCTAGTATCAGCAAAATAAGGGTGTCCCAACATTGGGCGTTGCGTTTCCATAAGCTCACGATAGGTTACATCGCCGACCTGCACGATTGATGCCAGTGTTTTAAGTTCACGAGAAGTAAAAATATCTTTAAACTGAGTAAGCATATGCCCTCCTATATTTTTAATCATGAGCCTATTTTACATTATTTATATATTTTTGTCAACCAAAGTAAAATACACTATTAAATCAAAAGTTTTGATGTCTTATAATTTATACTGCGCCCAACTTTCCAAACAGAAGAAAGGTTGGTGCAGATGACAAAAAAAGTGTACATACATAATCTATAAAAAGAATATATACGCATTTTATTTCAAGCAGACAAAAACGATCTACTATAATTTAGACTTCCATGGTGTGACACAACTGATACTCATTATTTTTTAACCTAATTTCTATTCTGGGGAGGTTGGGCATTTTTGTATGGCCTTGTCGACTGACTATGCCGAAAGATGGTATAAGCCAAGGGAAGCCCCCCGGAAAGCCTTATTTTATCTGGTTTTCCGGGGCTTTTGCTAGATAGTAATACATATCAATATGATTCCCGTCTTTGGTATATATGATTTTGTCAACAATGCTTTTAAGAGACGCGTTTTTTTCAGCAATACCCAGATGCTCGGAACGCAGGACGTCCAGGACATCAGATATCCGACTCAACATCAGGGCGTCGTTATATTCTTTCTGAGGCTCAGCCTCCAGGCGGGAGAGCATTTCTGACAGTTCCTGCCGTTCTTTATTCAGCAGTTCCCTGTTTTTCCTGTAATCCTCTTTTGTGTCGATTCCGTCCATATATGCCTCTCTGGCCCGAAGTTCCTTCTGGTCTACTCTGTCCAGCCGGCGCTTAAGCGCCAGTATCTCATCTTCGGACTGAGCGGCAGAGGCATCAGGCTGCCTTAATGTATATTTGACGGTTCCGCACAAAAGCACTCCTTCCAATGCATTCAGCACAGCGGGAGCGATAGACTCCTCCCGGACATAGCAGTTGTGAGCGCATTTCCCCTTAAGATATCCTCCGCACTGAAATGAAAAGGTATCAGGCAGGCTTTTGCGGTGCATAACACAGGAAGAAAGGGAACGGCCGCAGGAAGGGCATTTGACCAGACCAGCCAGCCAATGGCGCGTAACTTCGCTGGGCTTGGCGTTTCGTGGGGTATATTCGCTTTGCCGGCGTGTCTGTGCCCTTTCAAATAACTCCTTGCTGATGATAGCCGGATGATGCCCGGAACGCGTGATCCATTCGGACGGATCGCGTATTTCTTTGGTAGCGTTATTGCACCGGTTCCACCGAATATCGCCAGCATAGGCCGGATTTTGCAGGATATATTCTACGCTGCGCTTTTCAAATGGCTTTCCACGGCCAGTTTTCATACCCTGATGGTTTAGGTATTTTGTGATTGCGAAAATGCTCATCTGCTCATCTGCGTACTTATGGAAGATCAGCCGCACGATCTCAGCCTCTTCGGGAACAATTTCGGGAGTAGCTTTGTGGTATGGGATGCGGTATCCCAGCGGTGGCCGGCACTGGTATGCACCCCGCAGGGCATTTTCAGTCATTCCGCGGGTGACGTCCCCAGAAAGCCGGATCGAATAAAATTCATCCATCCACTCAATGATCCGCTCGATCAGGCCGCCGAAAGGCCCCTCGATCAACGGTTCTGATATGCTCACTACATCCACATGGCATTTGTTCCGCAGCATGGACTTATAGACGATGCTTTCCTCCTGGTTGCGGGCAAAACGAGAAAATTTCCACAGCAGGATCACATCAAAAGGATGTGTATCTGATTTTGCAGCGGAGATCATCTGCTGGAATCTGGGCCGCTTATCTGCGCGGCGGCCGGAGATCCCGTTTTCAATATAAATAAATTCTGGTGGCACAATCATATTGTGACTTTTGGCATATTCCAGCAGCAGCCTCTTTTGAGAATCCGGGGAAAGCTCCTCCTGCTTATCAGTGGAAACCCGGATATAAAGAGCTGCTGTTTTTAATTTATTCTCAGTCATTATCTCATCTCCTGTTCTGAATCTATATGATTTTCAGTTAAAAAAAATACGCCCCTTGTCAGGACGTACCGGAAATGATATAATGCAGATGCTTAGTCTGATTATATCTTTCCAGTATTCTGGCAAGAGAAAATCCATGTAAATCCGTTCGGTGCTGGTAACACCGGGCGGTTTTGCTGTTTTATAGGACGGCTCTTGCGTTTTAGGGCTGAATATGCTATAGTAGAAACACAAAGGGAAAGCCAGAGACATCCGGCCTACCCTCTATAATGATTATGCTTTAGTCCCAAACGGGGTCAGCCGTCACTATTGTGAGTAGTGGCGGCTATTTTCTATCCTTAAAAATCTCATAGATGAGACTTATAAGGGCTACAATGAAGATACCTATCTGGATCAGATCCGAATATGTAACATACATTGGCATCACCCTCCTTTCTCGCGTCTGGAGGGGAAGCCCCTCCGGTGTAAGGGAGGGTAGGCCGCCTGTTGATGTGCTCTGACTTTCCGTGAGGCAAGTATAGCACATTTTTTTTTGATTCATCAATGCGTAAAGACTATTTAAAAAGATCCCAAAGGCTGAACGTAGTCTTGCGGTATATTTTGTTATAAGCTGCCTTTTTGGGATCCTTGATCCATCCGGTTCCCTTTTCTCCGTATCCAGGGATCAATGCCTTCTTTGCTGCTCTCTTGGCCTTGCCGGTAGTTCTGGCTTTCAGGCTTTTCTTTAGACTTGGTTTTCTTGGGCCAAACTTCATAAGATACCTCCTTTAGTAAAAAAAATACCCCTAGCCTCATCACGTCCCTTATGGTGGGAGGATTACTACTAGGGGTACACTTTCATGTTAATACATTGCTAAAAACAACGCACTTTAATCTTTAGCACCACATATGTGGTATAAATACTATACCCCTAAATTAAAAGAATGTCAATAGAAAAAGGAGACTATAGCATTCCAGGTTTTCCTATAGAATTCTGGGTTGTTCATATTGATTTTGTGTTACCAATTGTCCAAAATCAGATAATTTCTGATGGATCCGGCTGGGCGGAGCCATATTATAGAACTGCCTGTCAATCAATTCAGCCCGTGCGCCTTCTGGTAGAGACCAATAATCTTTTGAAGTATTCTGTTCTCTGGGTAATGGCATAAAACACATCTTTTCCATAGATTTGGTTTACGATGGATTTTTCAGTTACTTGCTAATGCATTTGTACTTTTTGCATCAAAGCCTCCTGAAGTACCTGAGAGAAATTTAATCCCATATCCATAGCTGCTTCATTTAACCACTCAGGAATGCTGAGTGTTTTTTTGACAGCGCGGGCATTTGTGCGTTTTTTATATGCCAGCATATCAAATTCGACAACTACAAGAAAAGAATCTGTTTCCAAAGAAATAGAAGATGGGTCAGAAGCAGAAGGGATAGGCTGCTTTTCATCTTCGCGGCTGGTAATAGCAAGCCCAAGTGCTTCGACTGCCATTTCATAGGCTTCTGTCATATCCTCGCCTTGTGTAAGGCATTCGGGTATATCTGGAAATGAAATCCAAAACCCGCCTTCTTCGGCTTTATGGAATACTGCAGGATAAAATAGCTTATTCATATTTGGAACCTCCATTAAGGGATGTTGCCCCGAGCCACCAGTGAACCGGGGCAATCGTTTAGGTGCGCTGTTTTTGCTGATAGAGTGCAGTTAAGGAATTCTGAAGCACCTGCGAAAAGTTAATATGATTATTTTCAGCGAATGTGTTGAGCCATGCAGGAATGGTAAGATTTTTTCTTACTGCCTTTTCGCCGTATTTTTCAGCATAAGCGTCTATATCCAAAACCAGCATACTTACAAAGCCACCGGGGTCTGGAGTAATGCTTTCAATGGGACTTGCTTCGGGGGCGATTTTCCCGTCCTCTAATTCGTCAAGAACCCAGCCGGAAGCGGCATCTGTACCCATCAGAATAGCTTCTGCCAGGGAGTCTCCTTCACTGACACAGCCGGGAAGGTCTGGAACTTCAACGGTATACCCTCCTTTTTTTTCTTCGCAAGGATAGAAACAAGCGGGATAAGTTAATTTCATAAGAACCTCCTTTATTGTAGGCAGTACCGGGTTCTTCTGATTTCTGATGGATTCGGCTGAGCGCAGCCATATTATAGAATTGACCGTCAATCAGTTCAGCCCGTGTACCTTCTGGCAGGAACCAATAATCTTTTGAATTATACTGTTCTTTGGGTAATGGCATAAACACACATCTTTTCTATGGCAATCGGTTATTGTTGATTTGTGTCTCAATTTGCTTTATTTAGCTCTGCGATTTCTGCGATACCATTTGATACTGATGATTCGTCCGCCACTTTTTTCTGTAGTTCCAGAGCGCGCCTGTAAGATTCTACTTCCGAATCAATATCTAATTCAGACGATATGCTTGTAGTAGGCTTACTGTCCTGCTGTGAGCACTTGGCAGCCACATCCATTACAAAATCTAGAATAACAGATCGTTCTTTCTCTCCCAGCTTCGCAAATTCTGCAATAAAAGCATATTCCCTATCAGAAAAACCGTATTTTTCAGCTAACGCTTCTAAAAGGGAAGCTGGAGTTTCTATGAACATTTCCCCGTTTCCTGTACGAAGCCATTCTTCGTTAACACAGAATTCTCTACAGATAGAAAGTATCATTTGTTCTGTTAAATTTCTTTTTCCACTTTCTATATTAGAAATAGCAGAACGTGTAACTCCTAACTTTTTTCCAAAATCCTCCATTGTTAGTTTGAGAGATTTTCTTAGTTCTGAAATACGTTCGTTCATTTTCACCACCTCCTTTAACTTAGAATCAGAATAGCATAATGTGTTAACAAAGTCAACAAAGTTTTCAGAATCAACAAAAATGACTTGACAATGTTTTCTTTGTGACTTAAAATGGTGACATAGAAAACAAGGAGGTAAAAAGATGACCGAAAACAAAAACACAGAAAAGTGCATTGACGACACTAAAAAACTGTCAGAGTTATTTTCTACGTTACCCCCACTAGAACGCGCGATTGTCATTGGCTTTGCCAAGGGGGTCAAAGCCCGGAGTGATATTGATGAAGTGTATAAGGCGGCTGGATAGAAGGGAGGTGAGGGCAAGTAGATTCAAAAATTCTGTTGGAATTTACCAGAAGGAGGAGTGAAATGAAAGGAATAGAAGAAGTACGCAAAGAATTGAATGCAGCCTTGATGGAGGAATTCTATGCATTCCATAAGAAGATTTTGGAGGATTTAGGAAAAAACATGAGTAATGAAGAAACCTTTAAGGCGATCCGCCTACAGATTGATCTGGCGGCCCAAATTGTAAGGGAACAGAGGGCTTTAAACGGAGAGCGAGCATACCTCATTTGAGAGATATGCTCGGAGGATTAAACGTCCTGGATCCAGTTGTGGTAATGCTCAAGTAGTTCTAACGCAATGAAAAATGTTTGAGCATCACAGTCGCTACGATTGGCAGCTTTCATAGCTTGGTGAGCAGAAATGACAATCGTATTGTACGTATCAGGATCAAGAGAATGAATGAAATCCTCAAAAGTTTTCTCCATAGCTGTCCCCTCCCTTCTGCCGTACTCGGCTTCTTAAGGCCTGTAAATGGAGTATACCACTGAGGGGAGGAAAAAGGCAAAACACAGGAGGAAGAAAGGGATGATACCTGGAATGTTGGGGAGAAGGAAGGTGAGTTGGATGCAAATAGGAGATAGAAGGAAGAGGGAACTTATAAATGCTGGAGTGGATCCTGAGAAGATCGCGCATAAAGCCAGAGAAATTCTCAAAGAGTGTGCAGGAGAAAACTTCACAATACGAGAAGGCAAGCTACTTATAAAAGAATTAGACTACACATTAGCGCAAATGGAGATGCGTAGTCTAGATTCTGCGATTCCGAAGCTTACTGATGATTTTGTTGATTAAGAATTTCGTTTTCCTGCGAAATATAATCATAAACAGAATCATAGGTATTGGCGTAAATTTGAGCAGCAGTTTTAGTGTTTTGATAAAAAGTAGGACTGTCAAGATCAAAATCAGAATTGGAGTTTAACTGTTTTGAATACTGCTGAACAAAAGCCATAGCGACATTATGAGCGGCAAACTCAGCATTGATTTTTTGCATAATCTTCTCCTTTCGTGGATACTCAGCCCTGGCAGGGGCCTGTAATAAGAGTATATCACTGAGGGGAGGAAAAAGGCAAGCCAGCAGGCAGAGGGGGTGGGAGCAAAAAAGAAACCCCAATGCGGAGTTTCGCATTGAGGTTTCTTAAAGAAGTATTCTTCTTTTTGCGGCATGAAAAGCCACTGGAGAATCAAGAGATTTCCATGGAAGGTTATAAAACAAACCACAGTTCCTGTTCGGGTTTAGGATACAAGGCACATAAACGGCGGTGAATGGAATGACCGAGGTGTGCAATATCTGAATGTAAAGTGAGGCATTTCATATTGTCAGGAAATATGATTTCTTCACGTGCCACATTTGGAGCGACAAGGGAGATTAGATCCACCTTTTTACTCGGAGATTTTACACCAGCTGGTAAAAATTTTCGTATATCGTTCATGCGCAAGTGTGTGAGAAGAGTAGGAATGTCGGAAACTTCTTCGGCAAGTCTGTTTTTAATCAGTCTGTTGGCAAAATCGGAAGGGAACAATTCAGAAGAGGCTTGATTGTTCCCACAGTGGTAGCAAAAGTATGCAAAGGTAGCGATCTCATCTTCAGAAAGAACCTGGGTGATTTTAGAGATTGCCTCATCGCGTGTGACTACATGACCGGATGAAACGGCTCCAAGACTAAATAGGGATAGTTCATGGGCCAGACGATACATATGCTTACAGGGAAGATGTCTGCGGGAAAAATCGACGCAGTTGCAGCTGGAAAGCGTGGTTACATAATTTGACTTTGCGGAACCTTTAAAAGTACCCGTCGCATTTGAACGGTCAATAGACACAGGAGTGTTTTTCTTTTCGGAAGCGCTTTTCTGACGTTTTACTTGGTCACTGAGACCGTGAATTTCATCCCATTGCGACCAGCTGGATAGTGTTGCATTTGTCATAAATGTACCCTCTCTTTTGTTTATTTCAGCATAGCGGCGCTGATATAGAAAGTATACCACTGAGGGGAGGAAAAAGGCAAGCCAGCAGGCAGAGGAAAACGATGATACTCGGAAAGCGGGGTAACTCCTAATAAAATGATGAAGGGAAAGCAAAACAAGACGCTCCCCTGTTTTCTTGTCACAAAGAAAGGCTGCGAGTTCATAGCACACAAGATGACTGGACAAAAGGGAACGGAATTTACCGCAAGATATATTAACCGATTCCATGAGATGGAGTATACAAAGCTCCCTTGCCCACTCAATCCACAGATTGCTTCCAGCGTGGCAGATTTAGGTCGGGTAACGGAACGGGTTATGAAAAATCAGGGTTCAGCGCCGCATAAAATTGCTGAGGCTTTCAAAACGATTTCCGAGCAGTTTGGAATCCGGCTTCCAGATGATTTTGTGAAGGTTCCTGAGTATGAGCAGATGAGCATAATGAAGTTTTTAGAAGGGGCAGGCAGAGACTGAGGAAGGGAGGTGAGAGAGGTGTGGATTTCTAAAAAGAAATGGCAGGCTCTTGAGAAAAGAGTGGCTGACCTTGAAGTGGAAGTTCAAGGCCAGCTCATAAAGAATGAAGTTATATTTGAATTTTGTCGAAGTGCTGCCAATAAGGAAAAATTATCATTACTTTCCTATCAACAATTGTACAGCCCATCCGCCGACAGCAGTCAGAAGGTCCGTATGCTTTTTGAGAAGATCAGAAAATTTGGCTAAGGCACCTTCTACTAAAACTGGATGATTAGATTCACTGGTTGATTTTAGTACAGTCAATAATTGCTGAGCTTCTGCTTGTTCGGAAACGGGAAGAGAGGATATGAGCTGTTGAATATCATTAAGGCTATTTCCAACATTCATAACAACATTTTCTTGACTTCCAATAACGGAATTACCAGATACAGTATGAATATTTATGGTAGTTTGTCTGCCAGAGTTCGATTGAATATTAAAATCATTTTCGGTTTGATACTTGACCATCCAATCACAAGGAGTTCCGTTCATTATTATAGGATGAACATCTTTGGCATAATAACGTTGACCTGTGATTGAATCAATAACCCAATCTCCGTTTTTGATATCGGTGTTTTCAACGAATTGAATGGTGCTCGGATAGTCTTTTCCACAAAAGAACCCATGAACAGTACCGACAATAGTGCCATTTCGTTCGATTGAAAAAATCTGTGTCATTTCATTGAACATAAAGGGCGGAAGTTGAAATGGATTCATCATTAAAATTCCTTTCTGCTTATGAATTTTTATGATATTTCAGCATGGCAGTGCTGATAAAGGAAGTATATCACCAGGGGGAAGAAAAAGGCAAGGCAGAGGAATCTGTTTGAGACTGAGGAAGGGAGGTGAGAGAGGTGGCCGAAGTAGTTGTAGTGCTTGTAGTATGGGCATTTGCGGTAGCTGCGATTGCAATTATGAAAAAGATTGATCCAGAAAACAAGGTATATCCGATTTGGACTATATTAGTCTGCATATTGCTCACTTTGTTTGTAGGATGGTATGAATCTTGGTGGATAATTTTTCGATGATAACAGAAGCATCATTCCATTGGTCATTGAGCATTAGTCTATTGGCTTCTATCATATCGCTTTTTAAATCCTCTGGAGCATACATGAGCGCAGAGTAATAGTGTTCACCATAATCTTTCAGAGCATCAGCATCTGCGTAATAGATACATCGACCAGCATGTTTTAAATAATTTTCAAAAAATTCGCGTTGATGGATTATGGTTTCGACATACTCCTGTCGCTTCAACTCCAGTTTTCTGATTTTTGTTTGATGGATATTGTTAATGATACAAGTGATTGTGGGAGAAACAATGGCACATAGGGCAAGAATGACAGAGATGGAAATCGTTAAATCAAATTTAGGCATAACATATTCCTCGCTAATTTTATTTCAGCATGGCAGTGCTGATAAATACCACTATAGGGCAGAGGGAAAGAAATGGCAAGATGAGACTGAGGAAGGGAGGTGAGAGGATGGGGTCTAAAAGTGCTGTTGAGATTTGTTGCCAGAAAAGGATTGAGAAGGTTTTAGAACATTTTGGAATTTCAATAAAGAACTTTCAGAAACAGAACCATTTAGTGCAATTAAGAATAATCCAAACACGCGCAAAGCATATGGGATTGATCGTATTTTGAAAAACAAAAAAAATCCAGGAGGAAGATCAGGAACAGGAAGATCTGGTTCGTACCAATTGGTAATAAAGTTGTTCCTGATCGTAACGATAGAGGTGAGAACGAGAAGATCCAAAGCAAGATGTACAAGTAGCTATACATAAAATGCCATAGAAAGGAAGTGATGATATTGAAAAAGGCACAGGAGATTACATACTCAAACTGGATAAGAATTGGGGATAAGACTGTAAGACTGGAAGAATTGTCAAAAGAGGAACGGGTAGAGATCGCAAACAGATTGACGTATCGTTTTTTGTCGGCTCTTCCCAATGTCAAGGTTGTAGAGAGCAATTAAAAGCGGCCGTGGATGAGAAAAGAGCGTAGGCCCGGAAAGGCTTACGCTCCATCTCAAAATGCCGTATGCAATAAACAAAACACTCATGTTTAGTATACGGCGGCCACGGGAAAAAGTCAAGAAAAATGGGAGAATTATTCCATTATATGACTTGATAAAAGGATTAAACTTAGCGGGGTCGCGAAATGAGAAAGTACAAGCAGATTGAATATAAAGCGGGGGCTACTCTGGAAATAATAAAGTGTATCCCGTATGGGCTGCGCAAGGGGCATCCCAGAGAGAAAGCGGAGAAGAAAACGAAGGAGGAGATCAGGGCGGCCAATGTGCGGCAGGCGGCAAGGAGGCTGGCCCGGAAGATAAATGCCAACTTTAAGCCGGGAGATTATCATATCACCCTGACATATAGGGAACCTGTTTCCAATGAGGAGGCCGAGAAGAGGATCCAGAACTTCCTCGACCGGATGCGGGATCGGTTTAAGCGCAGAGGATTCTCATTTAAGTATATTCTTGTGACGGAGTATAAGAACAAGAGAATTCATCACCACATTATCATTAACCACATCAATGACGGGAAGAGAACTACCATAGACCATGTAAGGGAGATATGGAAGGGGAATGGACAGCAGAGGTTTGTGCCGCTGTATGATTCTGGGGAATACCATGTACTGGCTGAGTATTTCATCAAGGAGACAGAAAAGACCTTCCGTTCAGAGGAGACGCCCACAGCCCAGCGCTATACCTGTTCCCGGAACCTGATCGAACCAAAGGTGGATATCAGGAATCGTGAGACAAAGAGGGGGTGGGAGCCAGACCCAAAGCCCAGGAAAGGCTATTATATCCTTCCTGACAGCCTGTATAACGGCTTTGACCGGCTGGGATTTCCCTACCAACGTTATGTGATGGTCAAGATCAACCCGCAGCCCAGTGACTGGGAGCTTCCGAGAAAGGAGAAGAGATGGAAGAGGTCAACATCTACATAGGTTCGTCCATCCATGGCCCAAGAAAAAAGGCTGGGGGATACATATACATCCTGGAGTGCATTCGGGACGGCCAGGCGGTGACGCTGGAAAAGCATGAATGGGTGGGACAGGCCACAGAGAACCGTCTTTGCCTTATGGCACTGTCAGAGGCCCTTAAACGCCTTAACTGCCCGTGCCAGCTTAAGGTATATACGGGATGCGAACATATCATGAATGCCATGGGAAACGGCTGGGCCAGGCAGTGGCAGAAAAACGGCTGGAAGAATGCCAAGGGCCATCCGGTGAAGAACGCGGATCTTTGGGAACAGACGCTTTCCCAACTGGACAGGCACTTATACACATTCGATTGTGGATATCATGTGTATAAAAACTGGATGGAAGGGCAGCTGGAAAGAGAACAGGCCAAACGGTGCCGCATTGAGTAAATACTGGTACGGGAAGGGATTTGACGGATGAAGAGCATAGTAGAAAACGAGCCGGCCGAGCAGTGCTTTATGTGCGGTGCCTGGGGACAACTGGAACGCCATCATATATTCGGGGCAGCGAACCGGGATTGGTCGGAAAAATATGGCCTGACTGTGCACCTGTGCCCCTATTGCCACAGGGATAATAAAGAAGGTGTACATAACAATGCCCGGAAGATGCGCAGGCTCCAGGAGGCGGGACAGCGCGCATTCGATCGGCTGCATGGGCACCGGCGTTTTATGGATATCTTTAAGAAGAATTATCTGGAAGGCGGGGAACCGGAGGAACCCGATACCAAAGCAACGGGGCTGGATGGTATTGTGTTTCTGGAAGGCGGGGAACCGGAGGCGATAGAACCATGGGAAAAATGGATGATGGCAGAGGCTGTGAGCATTGAGAGCCGGAAAGAGGGCGGCCCGGTCAGAGAGATCGGGAGGTCGCGGAGAGGGAACCGGGTGTATGTATACTACGTAGACGAAAGTAGGCGGTACTGGTACGCAACGAGGTTTTTGACTGGGGACGGCGAGATATCGGAGCATATATATATTTTTGGAAAAGACAGGAGGAACCGAAGATGAGAATCATATCAATCATAAATTTAAAGGGAGGCTGCGCCAAGACAACCACCGCAGTCAGCATGGCGGAGCTTCTTGCAACACGACATGGGAAACGTGTGCTTCTGCTGGACAACGATAAGCAGGGCAATGCGTCGCGGCTGTATAAACGGTACAGTCAGGGGAGCCGCCAGGGGGCGCAGGACATGATACGGAGCCGGAGCGTGTCTGGGAATATCATGGACACAGGGATCGAGGGGCTCAGCCTGATCCCGTGTAATTACTACATGGAGCAGGCAGCCCTTGAGATACTAAAGGATCCCAGCACCAGGCAGCATGATCGTTACCGGGAGGCGCTGGGGCAGACGGCAGAGGATTATGATTACTGTATCATAGATAACCCGCCAGATATCGGGATCAACGTGGTCAATGCGCTGATCGCATCCCAGGAGGTGATTATCCCGATCAACCTTGATAATTACTCCATTGACGGACTGGAAATGCTGGTAGGCCAGGTGGTGTCTATCCGCCGCCTGAATCCAGATATGAAGCTGGCGGGCTGCCTGGTAACGGATTATGAGCGGAGCGCCACCAGCGAGGCAGCGGAAGAATGGATACGGGCAAGGCCGCAGTTTAAATTATTCAAGCAGCATATCCGGCATTCCCGGCAGGCCAAAGACGCCACCTTTTACCATCAGAGCGTCATAACGCACAGTGTCCGATCCGGGGCGGCCCAGGACTATAAAAAATTCGTGGAGGAATATCTGGGGAGGGCCGGAGATGGCATTTGACATTTTAAGCATATTAAATGGTGCGACACTGGCGGAAACGGAGCGGACGGAAGAATACCAGGATATAGTGCTGGATTACCGGGATATTGTGGTTACCAAACACAATAAGTACAGCATGGTGGAAATTCAGGAACTGGCAACAGGAATCCTGATGACCGGGGGGATCCAGGAGCCTTTGGTGGTCGGCAGGGTCTCCGGGGAATATTGGCTCCTGTCGGGACACCGGAGGTATGCCGCATTAGAAGAACTGATTCGGGAAGGGCATACGGAATGTGAAAGGATCCCCTGCCGTTATAAAGACATGGATGAATTGCAGTTCAGGCTGGAACTGCTGTGCGGAAATACCTTTAACCGGAGGCTGTCGGATTACGACCTGATGATGCAGGCCCAGGAGTGGAAGGACATTCTGACAAAGATGCGGGAGAATGGGAACATTGCTTTAAAAAAAGGGGAGAGGATACGGGATTATGTGGCGAAGATCCTGGGGGAATCCAGCGGGAAGATAGGCCAGCTGAACGCCATTTATAAGAGTGCGCCGGAAGATGTAAAAGAAAAGTTTCAGTCTGGTGAAATAGGGATCACATCGGCGTATGAGGCAAGCAGGCCGCCGGCAGCACGGGGATGGAACCGGGAGGCGGCGGATGGAACAGATGTGTCAGAATCTGACACAAGGACGCTGCCGGACGGGGAGGGACAGGCGGATGAGAAAAGCATGGGGATCCAGAAAGGGCCGGAAGGGAAACTGGTGTCAGAATCTGACACAGGGTCACAGCGGGCAGAGGAGATCGCAGAGCGGGCGGAGAGGGCAGCCAGGCGGGCAGAGGCCGCACAGGCAGGTGCACAGCGGGCAGAGGCACAGGCGCATAGTGCGGCGGAAAACGCGGGATACACCCAGGAACCATCACAGGCAAAAGATGAGTGGGGAATCAGGGAATGGAGCGTATATACCCTCAGGGAACTTTTGGGGGCGGCGAGCCTGATAAATGAAGATGAACTGATGGTTCTGCAGGATATTTTAATGTCTGTTTCTGACAGGCAGAAATAATAAAGTATTTACCTCTGGAAACGGGGGTTGATACATACATAACAACGGGTTCAGATTGCGGTATGTCACGTATACCTTTTGACCTACAGGCCGGGGCCTATCAACCTCCTTTTCCCGGCCTGGAAAGGAGGAACCATGGCAGATCTGCCAGAATGGATTAAGAAGTTGGAACATTATGAATGTGACGGTCAGATGGAATTAGAGGACTATCTGCAGGAGAACGGGAAGGAATCGGGAAATGATGAAAAAGAATATATTAGAGCAGATTATGGAAGAGGTGCAGGAAACATCCCGGAGGATGGCGACCGTACATACACCGACTAGATTTTATCGGGCAATTGGGACACGGCAGGTTGAAGAAATTCTTCGCAGGAAACGGCTGTGTGATATGGATGATGTGATTCAGTTTCTGGAAGAGAAGGGGCAGGCAGAGGCAGCGGAGTTATTGAGGGAGTATGGTGGAGGATTTTGGAACTTAAATAATTCTTCCAAGACTGTCGGCCTACAAAACAGGGTGGAAAGAGAGGGGAGCAGATGAAGAACAGGTACAGTGAATTACACAAAGTATGGTTGTTTGATCTGGCACATGATCCGAAAAAAATGTCAGAAATGCAGATTGTACAGGGATTCATTAAATTCTATGCACTGGAAGGCTTGACACTGGAAAATGTACAGCAGGATATAGTTTTTCATACGGTATATGGAATAGAAAACTGTACAACAGCGATGAAATGGCTTAAGGAATCATTGGAGCGGTTTGCATTAAAATAAGGACTGGGGAGCAGCGGTTAAAATGCGGAGGTGAAGAGAATGGAGAAAAAAACAGCGATCCAGATATTGCAGGAGCATATCAGCACATACAAAATCCAGATCACAGATGGCGGCTGGGAACGCATGGTACGCGCGGGAATTGCCAGGGATAACATATATGAGAAACTGGCATTCCGCGCAGACGCAGAGAAACAGATCCAGGCGTATGAGATGGCTATTAAGGCGTTGGAGAACAGTGAGGCAGAGGAATGGGTGGACAGGTGCTATTTGGGGTCTCCGTGTCCGTACCAGCATAATTAAGGTTTGGGAGGCGATAAGCAGAATGAAAGAAGTAATTCTCAAAACAGCAGGGATGTTTGATGAATATGACCCGCAGGATAAGGATTATGAACTCTGGAAATCCATTTCCGAGTATATGGATGGAGAAACTGCACTGGTAATGGAGAGTGCGGCCAAGGATGGAAAATATGTCTTTTTAGGTTTAACTGATCGGGAAAAGGATAGGGAGCTGTTTTACATGATAGAACAGGACAGTATGATTGGTAGATATATTGGTGCTAGGGAGTTATTTGAGGCAGAATGGGAAAAAGGAGATTATGAACCTGAAGGCTGCATTTGCTTGGAAAAGAAATACCTGGAGTTTCAGGAAAATTAAGATTTAGAAAGGGAAAGTAGGATGGCAAAATATTGGGAACATTTAAAGAAACATCCTGACGATATTAAAAAACACAAAATCACAGAAACGGAAATACAGTTTCTGAAAAAACTACAAGAGGAAATGAATACGCAGGATCATGTCGGACAGGCCGATCCGAGATATTGGGTTATTCGTGACTATAACAAGGTATATGGTAATAATTTAACTCGTTGTGCTAGATAAATAAAGAAACTTCAACAAAATGTGCTATCC
>OASY01000169.1_pt1 | contig 57308 bp, 77 predicted proteins | sample 1501231 | NCBI WGS metagenome assembly OASY01 (sample SAMEA2579917, study PRJEB22360) | human gut metagenome | biome: human gut; feature: human-associated habitat; material: faeces | place: Denmark | collected 2008/2010 | reverse complement strand
TATATGTTAATAAAAAGAAAAAGTCCGGCGGCGGTCCTTGTAGCCGCTTCTGTCCGCCAGCAGTTCTACCGGCTTGTAGCCGTCTGCCAGCAGCTGATGAGCATTAACTTCCAAGCCGTAATTAAATATAACGCCGGTCTCCGTCTCCAGATTAACCGGCGCATATTTCAACCGTCCGTTAGCCAGTTTTGCATAATATGTCATTATTGTTTCATCCTCACATATTGCAGTTTACCATATCCGTTTATATCTTTAGTTCCGTAACCGCCGTAAACCGAAGCCGGCCAACCGCGGTTGCTGCCGTTATTTCCGTTTGTTTCAAGCTCGATGTCAAAATAATTGTTAAACGTCGAGTCTCGATTGACGGTAATGTAACCGCCGCGGCCGGCACCTCCTGAAGCATCCGTCCCGGCCTCACACAAAACTAAGTTATACCAGGTATTCGGGTCCTCCCAGCTTGCCACCTGCAAACGGCTCGGCTGGTCTTGCAGTCCGACACCGACACGCAGATGACATCTGGTTCTAAAATAATACATCTTGCCGATAAATCCGGCAGCAGAGCCGGGATAGTTACAGCCGATATAACACCAGTTTGTCGTATTGCCGCCGCCCACCAACCAGAGCTTATAAACCCCTGGCTTGGGGACATCTACATAAAACCACTGACTGGCAGCATCCTGCGGGTTGGCAATTTCACCAAGCACCTGCCCGCGCTTGTATGGATCGGAGTTACCGCTGCCCAAAGGGTCAAAATTAAAAATAACCCCCATCGTTACTCTCCCAAACTGCCGGCATCGCTCATTGCAACATCGCCCCAAACTCGGTGCTTGGTTAACGCCACCAAATGACTCCTGCCGTTGGTAAAATCCGGAGTTAAACCATTAACCCAGCGAATGCCGCCGGCATAAGACAGGTTAACCGTCTTGGCTCCATTGAGAAAATAAATCTCAAAAACTATTGTGTACCATTCCTCTGGGAACGTCAGCTGCGAGGTATCAATCGTTATCGTCACATTGTCGGCAACGGGAATTGAAAACCGCTCATGCCAATCCTGCAACACGGCGGTAAAATTACCCGACACGCTGCCCGGATTATATCCACGGTCATAAGCAATTAATTTGCACTTTTGAATATCCTCGGCATAATCATTGTAATCAACTGCATGAAACACCGTTTTAGGTGTCAGACTGGTAACCCTGCCTTTTACATATTCAACCGCCGCCGCAATTATAGTCGTTGTAATGATTATATCGGTTTCATCATTATTCGTTCTATAATTACGATTATCTTCTATATTATAGTATGATTGGCGAGGATGTCCCATCCATCCATTATTAAAAACAATATTCCGTTTGTCGGTGCTTCCGGTATTAGTGGTTATTAATACATTGGCAACTTCAAACTCTGCATTGTTTAAACTCCCGTCTGCATTAAATCCATTCGGAATCAGGCCTTTCACCCCTGGCAGAGCATAGACTGAATTTCCGATATATCCCATCCCATTAAAAACTTGAGTGACTGCGGTAACTTTTCCGTCCTGATTATCAAATATGCACAAAGGCAGACTAACCCCGCCAACCCATTGCGTCCCGTCATATACCTTCACATCTTTGGCTCCCATATCCAACCACGTTGTCGCGGTGACGGGGCTTGCCGGCGCCGTTGTCCCTGAAAACGTCTGTGAAGCAATGACCGTATAAACCGTGTTATTGTCAGATCGATAAAAAGCAAAAGCACCGGTATTCGTTCCGCCCTGTGCTGCAACCAAATCCCCGCTGATCGTGATACTTTCGCCGTTAGCCTTGTAAACTTTGCTGCCGGCTTTCAGTGTCATCACCCCGTCAACAAGCTCAAGCTTAATATCCTGCGGAATCGCCGTTATACAGTTGGTAATATTTTTGGCACTCAACGGCCGCGCCGCCACGGCGGAATTTGCCGCCTCCTGTGCCGAAGCGGCAGCCGCGCTTGCGCTGGCATCCACCAAAGCCTGTTTACTCGCCGCATTGTTGTTAAAAGCCGTCGTTTTATCGGCGGCATTGGAATTAAACGAAGCCGTTTTGGCCTCATAATTACTGTTAAAGGTATTTGTCTTTGCCGCGGCGTTATCATCAAAATCTGCTTGTTTTTCGGCAGCATGTGCATCAAACCCATTCACCGTTGCCGCTGCCGTCGCTGCCGAAGAGGCCGCCGCCGTCTCACTGTCCAAAGCCGCAGCAGCACTGCCGGACGAAGCGACAGCACTGGCTTGAGCATTCCCCGCCGCCGTTTCTGCCGCCGTAACAAATTCGTTTAATTGCGGTTTCAGCGTGTTATCGGCATAATTATCCAGATTCTCCTCAATAATTCCCTGCCGTTCTAAAGAAAAATCGCTGATTTCTTCCTTTTTCAAGCCGGTATAAGTGTCAAGCTCAGCTTTTTTAGATGTGGTATGATTATCCAAATCAGGCTTGGCCACCGTATCGACATAGTGCTGTATTTCTTCCTCGCCGCTCTTTATATAAAACAGCGGCACTTCAATATCCAGCACCACTTCATCCTGGAACAAAACTTCCAGCTCCTGCCGTTCATAACCGTCAAAAACAACCAGGGTACTTTCATCATTAACATGTGCCATTGCTTTAATCACTCCGTCACTTCTGGCGTCAGTTTAAAATAAGCCACCGCATTCACATTTTGCGGATAAATTGTATGAACATCACCGTTTTTCAGCGTCAGCTGAATGTCGGTTTTATAATTCGCCGGAGGATAATCCGTCTCCGTCCGGGTTAATTTAATTCTGGCCGTGCCATTGGCGGCCGAAATAATCTCGCCGTCTTTGCTGAAAATCTCCTTATTATCGCTGTCACGCACCGTCATTTTAATTTGGCATTCCGTCAAATCAAAATTCTTGTTGCCCGACTTGAAATTCATCAGAATGTCAAAACTGTCTCCCCGGCGGATGGTAATTCCTGCCGGTGTCATAATCCCTGCCATTTATTCCTCCTTATTTCCTCCGGTGCTACCGGTAACGCAAATATTCAACCCGCAGGCCGCCCGGATTACTGTTCACTTCCCGCCCGGTTCCCCAGCTGTCATAAAGCGACACGGAAGCTCCCTCTCCGGCACTGCCGGAAAAACCTGTGCCGCCTGAATTACCGTTCCGGCCGTCGGTTCTCAAAATTTCAATCAGCCCTGAAGAACTGTTCACGCTGAAGGTTCCGCCGCTGCCGCCTGAGCCGGCCGTCCCGGCTTTTCCGCCCTTGGCCCGTACAATTTCCACACCGCCCAACGTCATCACGGCATCTCCGCCGGTTTTGGAGCCGCGGTTTGTTTGCTGCGGCGGCGCGTAAATTGTCAGCTGCTGAGCCTTGGGATTAACAAATTCAATCTCCACAAAAGCCCCTGAACCACCGGATGACCCCATGCCATAACTGCCGGCAATCCATGTCGTGCCGGTCCCCCCGGCACCGCTAACTGCAATCTTATAAACGCCTTTCGGCAGTTTAATGTTGTAATTATATTCACCGGCCTGTTTAATCAGCACGGTTCCCGGATCATAGGCCTCCGCTTTATAAACCATCTTGCTGCCTTTATAAATATGCAGCACCTCAACCGGTGTCAAAGCCGTGTTGCTGTAATAAACCTCAATAATCCGGTGGCTTCCTTTATATAACCGCTTATCTGTCGTAAAATAAAAAACGCTGTCATCCGGTTTGGCTGGCAGCGTCTCAACCTCCACAAACGATTCGGCTATCTTTTTCAGCCTTTCCTGAGCTTTTTGAAGCACATCGCTTAATTGCTTATTATTCACTGCGTCATTGTCTAAAGCGCCAACCGACAAATTAGTCACCTTGTGGCCGGCCAAATCAAGCTCTTTCTCCATTTTGGCCCTACCATCCCGCAAAAAAATCTGCGACAAACCGGAAGCAAAACCGTCATCTTCCTCATCCATCCGCGCCGCCTGAATCTTTTTGTTTACCCCGCTCAAACGGTCTTCCGTCCAGTTATGCAGGCGGTGAAATTTCCCTTTCTCATCAAACGCCATGGCTCACCTATTCAAACACAAAATAAAACGCTTCCGCTTCAGTTTCTTCCGGCAGACTGTCCACCGGCTTAAACTTATCCTCAACTCCCTGGACGTCTTTATCAATCTGCTCTGACGCTGCCACCAACTGCTTACGGTTGACGGCATCGCCGTCATCACTGCCGTCAGCCAGATTTTTAACCTTATAATTGGCCATATCAATCGGCCCTTCCATCGGCACGCGGCCGTCCCGCAAAAAAGCAAGCGACAAAGCCGAAGCAAAACCGTCATCTTCCTCATCAGCATGGTCCGTCACAATGTCAATGTCATTTTCCCGGTCTTCTTCCCAGTTGTGATAACGGGTATAAATCCCCTCGCTGTCATACGGCATCTTAATTCCCCAACAAAAAAACCGCCTTGTTCACACAAAGCGGCTCACCTTTTCTTTCTCTGTCATTACCCGGCCAATTCCGGCTACGTCACCCGTCATTGTCTGGCTTGACCAGACAATCCAGGTGACAAGCCTCATTGCTTTTCCTCGAAAAAACTGTCACCGGCAGTTTTTTCTTCGGCAGGCGGATAATCTCTTCCTGTCATTGCCCGACTTGATCGGGTAATCCAAATAAATATAAAAAAAGAGCGCGTTCTTTTGAACACACTCTTTCACGATACCTTTTTTATAGCAAAGCAGGCTGCCTGCTGTCAAGCACTTTTTTTAGCAACAAAATTCTTAATTTTTGAAGATGACTTGGGAAAATTAACATCATAAACAAAGTCTGCATGACATTTTAATTCAGGCGCTATTTTCGCGTTTTCAATAGAAACCAACGACATTTTAATTCCATTTTTTCTTGCGCATTTCATCGCTGGAATACAGTCTGTGTCATTTGAAATCAAAATTATATGCTCCACACTGCGATCATAAGAATATTGAGAAATATCAAGTCCAATGCGCATATCAACCCCTTTTTGCTCAAAAGACGGTTCAAAATCATCATCCGAAAGTGCTGTTTTTGTATAAGAACTCTGCTTAAGCGTCCATCCTCGAAACTTAAGCGTTCCCTTTCTTGTTGCAAAATAGTCTCTCAATGCCAAATTTCCCATAATGCAATCTTTCCCCGAAAACTGCTTTTTGTGTTTGGATACAGGCAAAATAACTTCCCCGCTGTACGGTAAACAATCATAAAATAAAATTCTTAACAAATCTAATGGATGGCCTTGAGCTTTTATAGAAGAAATAATATGTTTACTTACTTCCTCAATTCCGTCAGCATCATAAAATTTATCGTTATTTTTAAAAACATTTTTTAAATAACCCGAATCAATTAATAAAATAGTCTTCATTCTCTTTCCTCTAAAATTGGAAGAGGGGATGCGAAAAAAAATGCACCCCCTCCATATATATGCTCGCCTACGAGTCTAGCGGATATAGATTATATATACCACAAAAAGCGTTAAAAGACAATTAAAAAGCGTCTCTGACTTCTATGGCACATTTAATTTAGCTACACATTACGCATAATTAAAGATTAAAATCAAGAAAAAAATTAATTTTATACAAAAAAGCCCCGTTTCCGGGGCTGTGACATTTTATTGTGCCAGCAAATAACTACCGACTGCAATCCAGAACAAATAATAAGCACTAAATCCAACAAGTGAATATTTTAACGCTTTATATGCTATTTTTGCGGTTTTTTCCATGTATTTGTTCTCCAATCTAAATTTTCTAATAATATTTTACAATCAATATCAGGATTTTTCAAGCCCAAAAGAAGCCCCTCGATATTATTTTTCATATCTTTATAACCATCTGCCAAAGCTTCTGTTGCCGACATTTTTCCACTAGAATTAATTGATCTATCTTTATTATAAAAATCAATTCCCTCTTTTCCTATACCCAATAATAAAGATGTAAAGGCATCACCATATCCGTTCTGCGCATTTTCACACATAGCTTTACGATGATAATAATTGTCAGATCCAATTCTATTGTTTTGTTCCATCTCTTTCTTGTTTTCATTCAAAACGGAGAAAGGACGTTTTATAAATTCCGGCCCCTTCTGCATCAGCATATCAGCCAATTCTTCATTTAGACTTTTTATCTTGTCCATCGTTTTCTCCCAAAAGTTCTCTGGCAATATCCTGCGCCAGCATTGTACGAATATTATTGCCACCGCCTTTAACGCTTCCGGTCAAAATATTTCCGATAACCTGCTGATAAAGCGGTGAAGTCAAAATATCCACGGCTTCCCCGTTACTGTTCAATAACCGCTGCGCAGCATCTTTATAATATCCGCTGTTTAGCCGCCCAAGGATATAGTCCAAAATCGCACCCTTTGCCGCTCCGCCGCTTTCCAATTGTTCTCGCCCGAAGAAACGCGTTCCCTCCGGCGTAACCAACTTGTTTTCTGCCCGGTTCGCCAAACTTGCCAAACGGCTGTAAGCATTTTCATTTTTAGATAACTTATCAATCAAGTCTTTGTAATCCGGCTCATAATCAACCTCTTTTAACACATTCTGATAATTTTTAGCTGTTTTGGAAAAATTTTGCTCCGGTGTCACATTTACTGTCATTTTATCAAACAGTCCTTTGCGCAGGCCGATTCGTGACATCATTGCTTTTTCGGCATCCCCGCCGGCTTCCAATAAAATCTCATTCATAACATTTTTGGCTGAACCCGGCTGATATTGCAAACCGCGTTGATACATATTTTCAAACTGCTTATATAATTCAAAATTGCGGTCACTTCCTTTAACGGCACTGTCTTTTGCCAGAACACGATCTAATTTTTCCTTCAAATCAACTAATTTTACTGTTTTTTTTGTTGCTTTTTTTCCCGGAAATTCCTGAATATAAGACTTATTTATTGCATCATCAATCAATCCTCTGGCTTCCAACATATGTCCAAGAGTTCCCTCTCTTGTTCCATAATCAGCCATATCCAATCCTTCTTTCAAAGCCTTATTGTACTGCTTTTGCTGAAAATTGTTTAGTTTAGGCAGATTCTCCCAACTCTTGACCTTTTTACCTTTGTTCGCATCCACAAACTCTTGATAAGCCTTCCGAACCTCTTTATATCTTGTCCGGGCATCCACGCCGTCCAAAACATCAGCCAAAGCCTTAACGGATCTCCGGTTAATATTGTCGGCGGCCTCAGTTGCATCACGCGTCACTGCCTGAGCAATATCATCGTCAATTGTTGCGGCGCGGCGTACTAAACGCAAAGCATCATTATTTTCAACAATATTTTCCAAACCGCCTTTTAAGGTCTGATAAGTACGGTTACCAATATTCGCTGCTGCGCCGCCCAACATACCGCCGACGACATTTGCCGCAATTTTTCCGGCCGTACTTTCCGGATCCACAGCTCCTTCCAAAGCACCGCCGGAAGCCGCCGCCGTCACTGCTCCCTTTCCCGGAGCTAAAACAGCTCTCGCCACTTTACTTGCCAATCTCTGTCCTTTACCTAGCAAGCCAGCAGCTTTCAGAGGATTACCAACAACTCCCAGGCCTAAAGTAGTTCCGGCCGCATCTAAAGACTTATTTACAGTACGATTTAATCCTTCAATATCAGCCGATTTAGCAAGAGAATCTATTTTATCGGATCTTTCCTGAAAATTACCACCTAAAAGTTTGTTTAATTTGCCATATATACCTAAACTGACCGCATCAGCAACTTTTTCCGCACCCAAAGGTGCTCCCTCAGCAAATCCTTCAGCAAATGTTCCCCAGTCAAATGAAGCATTTTTTTGTTTATCCTCATAGGCTTTATTTCGGTCCTGAATAATTTTTCGCTGTTCATCCGTAATCTGCGGAATTGTTGACAATCCAATTCTCTGCGAAAAATCGTCAAAAGGCATATTTGCATAATACTTTTGATGTAAACCCTTAGCCAATTGCTCATCGCTTAAATCATTATATTGCGGATATTTCTGTCTGATTTCTGCAATATTCATAAAACCCTCCTACAAAATTCCCAATGGATCACTATTTTGCTCAGAAGAAGAACCTTTTTTACGATACAAATCCGAAATTGCCCGCTGTTTTTTTATTTCATCTTCCGCATTTTTAATAATCCTTTGCCAAGCTCCCTCAATTTGCGCCGGGGTATATTCAGAAATATCACCCGCAACAATTCCCTTTAAGAACTTGATATCATTATCAGACTTAGGCCCGGATAGTTTCTCAGCCTGGTCCAAAGTCTGAGAAAAAGCTCCGGATTGTAACCACTGCCGGGATCTTTGCGCCTCAGGTGTTAACATTTCCGTAGGTATACGTCTGTCAAATGCGCCGGCTAAAACGGTTTTTCCATATCCTAACTGAGCTTTTTTCAAATGTTCAACTGTTTGTCGATAAGTATTTCTTAAGTTTTCAAGGCCAATTTCATTATTTCTCAAAGATATTTCATTATTTGCATAGTCTTTGGCAAAAATTTTATCCGCTTCTTTTTGACCTGCGTTTCCCCAGTTTCCAAATCCCGAACTATTAACCAAAGCGCCACCTATAGCCTCACTTCCCGGGCTGACCATCAAAGCAGCTTTATCCGGTCCGAATATCTTAGAAAAATATTCATAATTCTGGATTTTATCCGTGGGTTTAGATACCGGATTTAACAAATTAGCCAACTGTGCCTGCTTTATTTGACGGTCCAAGTCATTATTAACAGAATCGGCATCCAAACGTTTACTTTGCAACAGATAATTTGCAGCCAGTTTCGAATCAACTGGAGCTAAAGCTGTCAAAATCTGCTTTTCATCTCCGCCCATCAAGGCATCAGCCAAAGCCTGCTGTTTTTGTCTATCATTATAAGCACTGCCAAAGTTTTCTAACGCAGCAGCCCACTCCGCACCGGTATTATCTGCCTGCGGTCTAAATTGCTGCATTGTTCTAACAATATCCAAATCTCGATTAAACTGTCTCATAATAGCCTCATTTTGTTGAATTATATCCGCCAAGTCCGCCCATAGCTGCCCCGGCTACCGCTCCCCATGGCCCCAGAGCAGAACCAGCCGCCGCACCGTTCAAAGCTCCCGTTAAGGCACCTCCCCAACCTGCCTTTTGTGGTGCTGACATACGCTGATTATCCCACTCGGTCAGCAAATTAGCCATTGCCATACGCTTCTCATAGCCGCTCATTGAATTATCTAATAAATTCCAAGCCTGATTGACTGCCCCGACCTGCGCCTGATTACCAAAGTTTCCGGCTGCTATCTGGTCATTCAGCGATTGGCTGAAAGCATTTTGTCCGGCTAAAGTCGCATTATAAGCCGCCTGATTGGTTGCATCATTCTGATTGTTCTGCAAATCCGTCATGGCACGCTGATAGGCTTCACTTCCCGGCGTCAGTCCCTGATTAATCAGTCGGGTCTGCAAATCATCCGTCTGTTGTTCGTAAATCGGCGCCGTCTTGTCCAAATAAGATTGAAAAGCTGCCGCCTCTGCCCGCTGCCGGGCTTCGTCCGATCCATCGACCGACCAGTTCCAATTGCCCAGATTGCTGTTTTCACTCAAAGCTTTGGCAATATCCTGAAAATTGCTGTTAACCGCGTCAAAATCGCTGGTATCAACACCGTTTAAATAATTTAACGCCGTCGCGGTTCCCACATTCATCCGCCCGCTGGCTCCTCCGCCATTCATTTCATTATCCTCCTTCTCATTAAAATACCTCCAATTAACTACCCGCACCGGGAAAGCAACGCGCTTCAGAGCAGAGAGACGACAAATTTCGCTCTCGGCGCCCGAGCCATTTACATTCTGATTTTAACATCCCGAAAATATAGCAATCCTCGCCGGAACCGCGATATTTCCGTAATATCCCCTCCTGAACAAATCCGAGGCCTTTAACCAGCTTCAGACTTTTCACGTTGCTTTTGCTCACAATAATATTAATCCGATGACATCCCAAAGCGTCAAAGGCCAAACCAAATATCACCCTCAACACTCTGCGCGTACACCAGCGCTTATCCACCGTGTAGATTGTCCACCACACCGAACCGTCTTGCAGCCCGTGATAGATTAACCCGCCAATTGGGCGTTTTTCCAAAACAAACCCCAGAGCCAAACAGGCACCCAGTTCGTCGCGGCGAATGCCCAAACCGGCACAAACCCAGCTTGCCACCGCGCCGTCTCTGTCCGGGATAATGTTACAAAATGCCGCTGCCTTGCTCATAACGAACCCCCGTGTCATACCATTCAATCAAATTGCCTCTGGTTTTGGTCTTGAAAACGATGCTGGCTTTGAAGCCGGTTGCCGAGTTGGCAATCCACTGACTGCGGATTTTGCCACGCAGCGTTGCCCACTTGGTGCCGATCGGATTATCCAAACTGCTCCATTCCGCCACGTCCCACTTAGTCATGCCGGAACTGCCGATATTCTCCTGATAACCGACCTTGCGCTCCTCAAAATCCATATTCGTATAAATCACCAGCGCATATTGCGTTGAAGACTTGGTGCGCGGGTTAAGCAGCTGTATTTTTTTCAAGTTCGGCGTCCCCAAACTGGTGAAAGCCTGCTGAACTTCGCCCAAAATATGGCTGCCGTTGTCAGAATAACCTTCGTCAAACAGAAAAACGCTGGTGTCCGAACCAAAATAAGCCCGGTCCTGAAACAATCCCCAGCAAAACGCGCGGATATTGGTAAACCGGCACCAGGCGCCGTTGTTCAAATTGACAACATGCTGCTCAAACTGATTCGCGGCCGGTACATTAAAAATCGCATAACCGCCGCGGCCATAGATAACTGACTGCCAACCCTCCTTGTCCCGGTTGCTTTTGGCGCGTTCCAGCACCAGCCCGCGGATTTTGTCACTGAAGGCAATTTGCGAGGCATTGGCTCGTTCCAGCGGCAACGCTTTGGCCAGCGGAATATAACCGTCTTCGGTAATAATCACCACATCGCCCTGATACTGCATCGCACAGCGCCAGCCAATCGGCTTGCTGATTTTATAACTTCCTTTCAGCGCCCAGTCTTCCGCATTGTTCGGATTCGAGCCGCCGTAAACCAAAGCTTCGCCTTCTGAGGTCAAAAAGACGGTCAAATCGTCAATTCCCTGCCCGCCGTCCTGCGTCCAGTTTAACACGGCCACCAGACGGCCGCCGAAACGAGTCACCGCCGAAAGGTCAAAATATACCAATTCTCCGGCCACACTGCCGCCGACTTTCGGATACCAGGCTTTCAGCGTGTCCTTTTCGACAAACCACAAGAACTGCTTTGAAACGCTTACGTTAATAATCCGCTCCGGCACCAGACTTTCATGCGTAAAGCCCCAATCGTCAAAAACATCATCGCCGCTTTCGTCCACATAAAACACTTTAGGCGTATCGGCGCCGTTTACGAAAAACAACCTGTCTTTATATTGAAACGTCTGGCAGGCGTTATCCTTGAAACTCGGTGACAGCGGCGTCACATGCGCCTTCGAAGTAATATTCCAGGCTTTGCCGCCGGCTACGGCAATCAATCGGTCCTCGCCGGGCTTTTTATATTCCGCCAAAGTTTTAACCGCCGCATTCAGCCGCACATATTCCGCATATCCCCGCCGCAAAACGACTTTGGTGTCCAGCGGAATATAGTTGTCCATCACGATGGCATCAGCCTGATTCATTTTGTCAACCGAATCCCGGGCGTTTAACCCGCCGACCGGAGCCGGCAGGGTATAGTTGACCGATTTATTGCCCCGTTGCATCTGTCTCTGCTGCATCTCTAAGCGTCTCCCCGTGCCGGATTAACAACAACTTCAGCCTCAACCGGGTCAAAGAAACCGCCGGACAGGTTAATGTCCTTTGTCGCCAGCCCGGTTCCGAACTTAAGCTTGCGCTCCCGCTCATACTCGTTAAATTCTTCGGCATAGTCCAAACCGTTGCGGCGATACCAGCGCCAGAGAATACCCAGCTTGATGACATGCTCGTCAAACAGCGGAATGTCGCTGTTTTTGCTCAAAACGCTTTTTTCTTCATAGGTGGACCCGTCCATAACAATATTGTTTGAACGGTATTGAAAGACGATTTTTAAACCGTCTGCCGGCACCGTCAGAAAATGAATCATACCGTTTTGCAGCTTAAACTTTAAGTCAATCCCGGGGCAGGAGAAATATTTTTCCCGCATCCAGTCTTCCGGCGTAATCGCACCGATGACTTTTTCCTGCGTATCTTTAATATAAATGGTATTATTCAGCAGGCTGTAAAAATCCGGGACAACATTTCCCATAATATACTTGGTCTTTTTCCCGGCCGTCCGCAAAATCCCTTCTTTGGTCAGCTCCTGCCAGTCGCCGAAACGCAGCAGGCTGTCCAGCTCCATTTTAGCCACAGACAGCCAGATAGCCTCATGCTGCGAATTGCGGTTGAACAAGTCTTCCGGCCGCTTGGTTGCGGCAATATCCGCCACTTCCTGACAAATTTCCAAAATCGACTTCATATTTCCTCCGTTTTAGCCCCTTCCGACATCCGAAAGGGGCACAACTGATCTTACTTGTTTCCGGCCGCCGGTTTAGGTGCAGGTGCCGAAGCCGCTTGTTCCAATTGTTTTTTCAGCGCGGCTATTTCTTCCTGCAACTTTTTAATTTCGTCCTGATAGGTCTTTTCTTGTTCCTGCCATTCCAACAGCACTTTGTTGTCTTTAGCGTTGGCCAAAAACTTAGCCGCCAGTTCATGTTCCCTGACCACATTAAGCTGCGCCGCTTTTTCTTCCGATAGCTCGGCCAGAACCTCAACGGTAAAGATGCCGCGAACTTTCAGGGTGTCAATTTGCGCTGCGTCCAAAAAGGCAAACTGATTAAGCGGCGTTCCGTCTTTAATTTGCTTGCGTTCCAGCTGGTAACGCTGATATTCCAAAGGAAAGCGGCGAATTTTCTCCGGATCGACCGGCTGATCATAAACGTCCGTATAGTTATTTCTCATTCGAATTTCCACAAAAGTCACGTTTTCAAACACCGGCATCCCGTTGTCATCGATTTTGCTTGTTTTAACCGAGCGGTCATAAAAGCGGGCTACAACCCCTTCTTCTCCTTTTGAATTGTTCAACAAATCCTGAAACATTGAAAAATCTGCGTCCATTATAAAATCCTCTTTTTTAATCATGAAAAAAGAGAGAGGGCTTGCACCCTCTCCCGGTTAAAAATAATAATTAATCGCCGCTGTGATCAATCAGCACGCCTTGCAGTTGGGCATTAGACATCGTCATGTTGCCGGCCCAGCCGAGAATGCGGTAAAGAGCATCCTGATTAATTGCCATGCGGTTGCCGCCGATAACTTTCATATTGCGGTCTTTATGCGGCCGCAGATAAATGTAATCGGTATTCAGGAAGTACATGTGCTTCTCCGGGCAATTGCCGCCTTGGCCGCCGTCATAAATAACGTCAACGCCTTTAAATTTCAGCGTTTGGAACCCGGCATCCGCCAGTTTCGGATCGCTGAAACGCTGCAACGGAGTCAAACCCTGCTCATACAGCGAATACATGTGGTTGTCGGCCACAATCAGATCCGGCTTGTCGGTTCCGCGCGAGAGGGCCAAAAACATCTTGTCCATTTCGGCACGGATTGTGTCTTTGGTCAAAGCCGCCGCGGCCGTAGCTGCCTGGTTGCGCCAGAACTCATTGCCGGAAGTTGCGCGGTTAATTCCGCCGACGGTACCGGTTGCCGGGGAATCGGCCACCAGCAGTTTCAAACCGCCGATTGCTTTGCCGGATGATGCCGTTCCGTCGCCGTAAACCGCTGCCGACATCTGATTCAGCATGGTTTTCTCGGCGTTGCTGATACGTTTGGCAAACAGGTCAATCATCTGCTCTCTGCCGGAGTTCTTCAGCATGTCTTCGCCTGAAATCGCTACCGGCACCGCACACAGCTTCATCTGATATTCCGCGGCGGTAAACAGCTGCTTGGGCGAATAGTTAATGGCATCATAGCCATTGTACCACACCATATCCCCTTCGCCGTATTCCAGCTCTTCTACAATTTTGGAACCGCCGGAAATCGGGCGGATTTTGTTCTTTGCCTTCAAACGGCTCAACAGAGCATTGTTTTTAGACACATTGTCGGCAAGTTTACCGGTACGGCTTTCCAGCGTCGTGGTAAAAATGTCGTCGTAATTACTGTTAGGACTTGCCATCCTTCTTTCTCCTTAAAAAAATCTGTTTATGTTACAGAGCATCAAACTTCTGCGCCAGTTCCTCCTCCAGCGAAAGCTCCGGCTTGGTGCCGACCGCTTTGCTTTTGGGGTCAAATCCCGCTTCTTTGGCAATGGCGGCTTCCGCAACCTTGCTTTTCAAGGCTTTGTCATTTTTTTCCGCCATCAGCTGTCCTCTGATTTCCGGGTCAAGCCAAACGGCTTTGTCATAGGCATCCTGAATGTTTGCCGCCGCACCGCTTTTCATCAGCTGCCCCATCACCACCTTAACTTTGTCAAAATGCGGATGAACCGGATTCCCGGCTTCGTCCTTGGCTGAGATAAAACTCTCAATGGTTGACCGAAGTTCTGCCTGCCGCTGATTGGCCAGAAAACCGTTCAAAGAATTAAACCCTTGCTCTAACCGGCTTATTTTTTGCTGAAGCTGATTTTGCTCACTGTTGTTGTCATCGGCCAAATTAACGCCGTAAGCCTCAATCAACGTCTTAATCGTCCCGCGCGGGTCCTGGTTAATTGCATCGTCAATTTTCGCCAAAGCTTCAAAATACTGCTGCGGCTGACTGATGCCTGACTTGCTTAACCGTTCCGACCGGGGCTGAAAAACGCTGTCAACCCACTTATAGCCGTTTAATTTGTTGCCGAAATCGCTGAAACCGCGTTCAGTCTCCTTTTCCCGCTCGGTCAGATATTTCCGCCATTCGGGCGCCAAGGTCTTAAACTTTTCAGCATATTCCTTTTTGTATGACTTCGGAGCGTCCAGATACTCGTCAACGCTTGAGGCATTCTCGGAACTCTGTTCTCCGTCTGTCATATTATTTTCGTTTTCCGGCCGGCTTTGCATTTCTGCCGAAGCAGCCAGATCTTGTAAAATGTCATCCATTCCAAATCATCCTTTTGTAATTTTTTAAAAATTCAGCCCAAAGGTCATCTCTTTGGGCTTTTTCATTACGCAGCCGAACATTTCGCCGATATTCGTCCGTGTAATCTCCTGCAAGAGCCAATTGATTGGCTCTTAAATACTTTTCGACATCCGCACTTGAGGACGCAACCGACCCATCGGGCAAAACGATTTCGTCCGTCCATTGCCTGTTAATATTAGACATCAAAACCCTTTCACATATCCGGTTGAAATATTGGCCGTAACATTGCGCCCTGCTGCCAGCTGCTCTTGCTTTAAGGCAAACTGCATCTCGGCCTCTTTGTTTTGCATGGCAATTTTGTTGGCCTCCGCCTGTTTTTTCAAAGCCAGTTCCTGACCTTTCAGCTGGTTTTGCTCTTTTTTAATCGCAAATTCCTGCTGATTTTTGGTTGCCTGGTTTTGAACCGCCATTAACTGCGGATTAGGCTGCGGCTGTTTCGGCTGGCTCAGCTGCTGCGCAATCTTGTTCAAAGCATCGTCAATCACGGCCTCAAACTGTCTGGCATTCGGCAGCGTTGCCACAATCGATATAATCATTTGCTTATACACCGGCAAAAGCAGCGGCTGAGCCGAAACCGCCTGAAACGCAGTGTTAATCATTTCATTAATCGTCTTCACCGCACTTAAAGCCTTTTCGGCCTCGGCATCCTGATTAAAGACGGTGTCGGTCTCAATCCCAAGCGCCATGCCGCGCAGCTTTTGCGTCTTCAGCAGCTCGACAGCCTGCATTAAAACCTTCGGCGGCGTATTCGGAACAAACGCGGCCAAAGTCTCGGCATCAAACCTTTCGCAGATAATTTCCGCTTTGATTTTGAACAAATCGCAGATAAACCGCTGCATATCGTTCTGCCGGTCCTGATTGCGCAAACTGCCGAAATTAGTCTTTTGCTTCACCGCCTGCGCCGTCTCCCGCGGGTCTGAATTGCCGCGCATAATGTCAGATACACCGGTAATTTCAAACAATTCGGCTTTAATTTCCGCCCGGCGCTGCGCTAAAGAACTCAAAACGTCGATATATTGTTTAATCGGTGCAAAATCGATAATTCCGGCAATCCCGCCGGCGTCTTTAAGCTTCTGAAAGTCAGAAACGGCCACCAGCGTCACTTCTTTGTCCAGAATATTAGCCAGCTCGGGGAAAGCCTTGTCATAAGCACCGCTGACTTTCAAAGCCTTCATTGTCAAACGCATCCGCTCGGTCAAACCGTCCATTTCTTTGAGCAAAGCTCTTATTTCCCGATAATCCGGCACCGGAATAAGGCTGTCGTTGGCCTGCGTTGCAAAAATCGGCTTCGGCATCGGAAAAAATCCGTTAAGTTTCAGCAGATCGTCGCTAACCTTCAGAAAATCGGTCTTGCACACTTTTGACAGCCAATAAATGCGGGAAGTCTTCTTATCCCAGATTTTATAAACCAGCGTATCTTTGCCCTGATATTCCTTTTCGCCCGGTTCAACAATAAGGTCTTTGACCTCCTCGCCGAAAGCGTCAATCACTTCCTGCTTGGTCATCCATATTTTGCGGGCAACCCAGGTCACATCCTCCCAGATTCCCACTTTTTCGACATCGGCAATAAAATCAACCGGATCAATATACGAGGTCACCACTTTTTCTGACTTTTTCAGCGGCAGCAAATCGCCGTTCTCGACAATATCCTCAAATTCCGCCTCATATTTTTCTTCAGCCAGCCCCATGCCGGAAATCAGAAAGTCGTTCCGCACATATTTAATGACCGAGTCAAAATCAAACTGCGCCAAATCCCAGGCTAAAGCCTTTTCAATAATCTTGCAGGCAACCATTTCCGCCGGATCGGATGTTTTTTCCTTACGGTCCACATAAGGCCGCGGCTGCTTGAAATATAAAAAAGGCTTCATCGTCTCTACGGAAGCCCAAAAAATGCTATGCTTGTTTTTTTTGCTCTCGTTTTTGTAATATTCCCGCGTTTCTTTGATCAAATCATGAAACGGCTCATACTCCTTTTCAGCCTTTGTAATTCGTTCATGCCACTGTTTAACCTTTTCGGCTTCTGACATTGCTTTCTCGTCTTCCGCTTCCATTCTTAATCCTCATCAGTAAAAATACCCAAAAGCGAGCTTTCCCGCACCACAACCACCTCGGGGTCATAGCTCGGCAATTCGTCAAACACATGGAACAGCACTCTGTCCCCGACTTTGACTGATGAAACATCCGGTCCGATAGCCTCAACAATCCCGATTGTCTGCTCGCCCTCGTGACTGTCGGTCAGAATAATCCCGCCGGACGTTGTCTTCTCTTTGGCGTCTAAACGAATAAACACCCTGTCCAATACAGCTTTTACCATTCCATAGTTCCCTTTCCTGCATCGTTAAACAAATCGTCAAAAGTGACATAACCGTTGCCGTAGAGCTTCGGTTTCCCGGTGTCATAAACCGGCTCGGCAAATGTTAAAACAAAAGCGTCCGCCTTATCTGGCGAACGCCCTAAAATCTCACGAATATCCTCTTTCTTGGCCAGTTTCAACCGTCCATATTCGTCATAACCAAGCGGTATAGCAAACAGTTCATTGATAAATATATCATCATCTGGTATCTGTACCGGCAAATCAGCTTCAAACCATCTTGCAGCCTCACCATACATCTCAGCACGTTTGTTATAATAACGATCTGATTTAATAGCTTTTCCACCAAAATTGACGCCCTTGACGATTTCACCATACCCGCGAGAAATCAGGATATCATAGACACCGGCACCGGTATTGCCCAAATCAAGAAAAATTCTGGCCGGCTGCCTATCATGAATAAGAGCGGTCAGTCTGTCAGCAACGGCAACCGTGTCATAACCCTTCATCTCAATAAAATCCTGCACCAACCGCCCGCGACGCCCGCAAATCTCCGTTCGGTCATCGCCTTTTCTGGCGATATCAACACCAAAAACTAAAGGCGATGTACTTCCATCTATTTTAGGCTTGGCAGCTTCCGTCACCAAATCATATTTAAACAGCTTATTGTTTTCATCATCCATCGCCTCAAAAGAACAATAAAATTCCTGTTGAATCATGGCCTCACTCATACCTGCCCGCCGTTCATCATCAACAATATCCAAAGAAATTGCACCGGTATCTTCCACCGTCAACCGCTGAACAAACCAACCGGCAGCAATAGCATTGTTATAAAGTTCAAAACCATGGTTTTTCCCTCGCGGCGTATAAATAAACAATGCCCAGCCGCCGTTTTCTGCTAAAATTGGGCGGATAAAGTCCCATGCCGCCGGATCGCCCACCGAATATTCGGAAAAAACAACACCGACAGGGTTTGAACCAACATAAGCATCATAATTATCCGAACCGACACATTGCCAGATGCTCCCGTTCCACAGTTCAATCTTCATTTCGGTTGCATTAACCGATTTCCGCAACGGAACAGGAAAAACCTGATCGATAACCCGGCGACCCTGTTTATCAATCGCATCCCATACAACTTTGCGGGCCTGATTATTCAACGGCAGCATATGCCAATAAACACCAACCCGCTGCAACATGGCCTTAGCTGTCCAGTTTAGCGACAAACTGTCCTTTCCGGCTCGGCGATGCCAGATTGCAACGGCTCTTTTTCCGCCAGAACACAGATATTGCCATAATGGACGTTGATACTCTCGTGGATTCCAGTCATTTGGGATGCAAATTTCAGTCATCTTTTTCCCAGTCGTATTTTTTTATAATAACATTCAAACCGTTCATATTGACATCGCTTTTTTCTTTCCAATCATCGCCAAAAGCATTTTTAAGAATAAAATCAGCTTTGTTCCCCGGCTTCCCGTCGCCACATTGCCGAACCCAGTAAGCCTCAACTTTTGTCTTGTAAAAATCAATCAGCGGAGCAAACTCCGGTTTTTTGGCATAAGCATGAAAAGTTGTTTTGGTAATCCCGCAAAACGCACAAAACTCGTCTTCACTAATTGGCAACGGAACATTAGCTTGAACCACTCCGGTTTTAGTCACGACATCAACCATCCGGCTCTCAGCCTTCTCCAAAAAAGCGGCTATCTGCTCAGCCAGATGCCTCGGCGACTTAAAAGCCCGCGGCCGACCGCCCAGCAACCCCCATTTTTTGAAGTCTGCCAAATATTCTTCTTTTGTTTTTGCCATTTTCAGCCCTTTAACAGCCGTTTAACAATCCTCTGAAAGCCTTAATTTTCAAGGCATTTCGCTTTATAAATTCTTATCGCGCGCATATTTTCGAGTAAGAAAACCCTGCCAAATTGATAATTTCGCATAAAAAAACCGCCTTGTTCACACAAAGCGGTCACTCATCACGAGTCAGCAAAGCCCGATACTTACAGCAGAGCGGGAACAAAAAAGAGCGCGTTCTTTTGAACACACTCTTTCACGATACCTTTTTTATAGCAGAGCAGGCTGCCTGCTGTCAAGCACTTTTTTTTTACCACACGTTCATAATACGTCCCAACGGCGGAAGTTCCAGCATCATACCCAAAAAAATAACCGGAACCGGGCGGCTTTGTTTCTGCATAACATATATGTTTGCCAGGAAAAAAAACATTTCGTAAAATTGAATAAAATCCATAGTACCTCCTTTCGTATGCTGGACTAATAAATAAGCACACCTTAGGATATATCAAGCACCTTGCTTATAAAAATTTATCAATTCTTCTAAACCGCGGCGCAAATCTCGCTTGTCGGCATGAACCTCATGCGCTTTTCGCACCCTTGTCATCACATACGAAGCTTCCGCTCTAATCGGCTCATTATCCACACACACCAGCCGCACTACCGGCCAAAACCAGTCCGACACCGCAGCCTGCGCCCGCAAATAACGTCCCCAATGATCTACCGCATTTTCGGCATCCGGCCGCACACTGCCGTCCACCCTCACTTTTGCAATATCCGGCACCCTTGCCCCGCTCGGATTGCCGATTGAAAAATCCGTCCACAACCTGCGCCCGGCTTTCAAACGATCATAAGCGGAATAACGACTTTTTTCGTCATCAAGCACGCCGAGCAAAAAATACTGTTCCAAAACCGACAATTTCCGCTGTTTGTAAGCCGCCTCGTCATCAAACCCCAAAGCCGCCCGCTCCAAAGCCGACAAGCGATAAAACGCGCCCCCGACGCTCGGGCCGCAGACGACGTTCGTCCCGACATCCAGCCGCACCAAATCAGGCGAAGCCGGCAAATAGCGCTCGTCTTCCGGCACCATAGCCGCCGCATTGACATCTTTGCCAAGCATGCCTGCCCCGCAGGGGCTGTTTCCGGCGCTCCCTCCGCCGGAAACGCCGCGCCGCTGCCGCGCAGACGGCGCCCGACAACTAACTTTTTGCTCCGTCAAAAAGTTATCCACAGACTTATCAACACCAGACTTAACCATTCCAAACTCCTCCAAACCTTAACTTATCCAATCCATACGAAAGAAAGCATCGCTTTCTGAGTTCCCTTTATCCGTTCCAATCTTTCCCCTCTCCTCTCCAAACCTCACCTCTCCCGTCTCAACCAAAAAATAATTTATTATTTTTATTTTCTTTTTGGTTCTTTTTCTTTTTGATTTTTCGCCGTTTTTAAATTTTGTTATACTGTTCCTTGCCTGATTGCGCTTAGCTCTCAAGCCTCTTAATTAGCATTCATTCCGCGTTAACGGCTCGATTCTCGGAGCTTTCGCTCGTCATGCCGACCTATTTCTAAAACTTCCTTTAACGCTTCCTTACTTCACTGTCGGCGGCTCTCTGTGTCCAAACAGTGCGCTCAGGGCATCTGCCAAAGCCACCGCCAACCTATTCCTGCAGCCGCGGGCTGAGCGTTCACTGTCATCTCATTACCCCACCCCCGCGTTGCTCCTTAATACCTGTTTAATCTAACCCGCCGGCGGATCCGTTCCCCGGAATCCCCGCCACGACACATTTATGCTAATAAGGTATGCTGTCATCAATGTCTCCCTGCTCGTCTGCCTCGCTGAGGCCGCCTCCGGTGCCACCGGCTGAGCGTTCACTGTCATTGCCCGGCTTTCCCTTTCTTGTCATTGCCCGACTTTCCCTTTCCGTCATTGCCCGACTTGATCGGGCAATCTCTTTACTGTCATTTATCGCCTCACCCGCAGACGGCGCCCGTCCGGCTCGGTGCGGCTGTAACCGCTCATAATAACGGCGGTTATTGGCATCAATCAGCGGCCGCGCAAAAGAAAACACCACAGCCGCGGCCGGATTGCTTTTTTGCAGACGCGCAGCGGTGGTGCTTTCATTGTCTTCCAGCCAATGTCTGTCATACTCGACACATATATCTATCGCCTCGCGAATGATGTCTGCCGGCTGGCTTTTCAGCCCGTCCCAGATGGAATAAGGCAAAACAAACCCAACTTTAACAATATTTTTCTTTTTTCTGGCCATAGCCTAGTCCTTAACCAAACAATTTCATTGCAATTAACTGAACTATATCAACCGTTACGGCTCGCCCTATCAATTTACCACGAGCAGTATCAGACATTTCTTCACCATCTTTTCCTGCGGCCGTCCAGCCATCGGGAAATCCCTGTAAACGTTCCTTTTCCTGCGGAGTTAAAAAGCGTAAGTTCTCACCGTCCCAAACACCCTGCATATTACGCGTAGTCAACGTAAATGCATATTTGTCACCCATCATTCGACCATTTTGTAATTTTTTGGCCGATGTAATATCGCATACCGGTCTAATATTTAAATTTCTCCTCGCCTTTTTAATAAATTCGCTATTTCCTGTTGCCTTTTTTTCGATAGGAAATACTTTTGGGAAGGATTCTCCTCTAAGATGTCCGATAAAGTATATCCGCTCTCGTTTTTGGGGTAATATCCAGCATGTATTAACAAGCTGCCATTCACAGTCATATAGCCCAATGTCGGCAATTTCTCGCAAACATCTGATAAAGTCTGCTCCTCTGTCACTTGTAAACAGTCCTTTGACGTTTTCAAAGATAAAATATCTAGGCTTAACCTGTCGAATAATCCGCATCGCTTCAAAGAACAAACCGCTTCTTGCGCCGGCCAAACCTTTCCGTTTGCCAGCAAATGAAAGATCTTGACATGGAAATCCAAAGGTAATGAGATCTGCTGATAATCCGGAAACATCTCTAATTGTTGTAACATCACCTAACTCCTCAGCTGATGGAAAATGTCGTTTATAAACGGAAATAGCATTTTTATCTATTTCACTGAAATAATGCCGGTCAAATTCAATCCCTGCTTTTTGTAATCCAAGTGCAAATCCGCCAATTCCGGAAAACAAATCAATATATTTTATTTTCATTGCCGCAAAAATCCTTTAAATGAATACAAAATATCGGCACATCATTTTATCCGCCTGTTGCCATCCTCAAGAGCAGTCTCTGTCGAAACTGTCACGGTGCAACAAAGCAATTTCTTAAAAATCAATTACATATCCAAGGCTTTGGCATAAGTCTCCAAAAGAATTTCCTGCTCATCGCGGTCAGCAGCGTTCATTTTACGCAGTTTAAGAATCATCCGCATAATCTTAACGTCAAATCCGGCACTCTTAGCCTCGGCAAAAATATCACGAATATCTGATGCAATTGCCGCTTTTTCTTCTTCCAGACGTTCAATTCTTTCAATCAGGGAACGCAGTCTATCTACGGCAATGCCGCCAACTTCAGCCGGTTTTGTTTCCGAAGTTGCTATTTTTTTGCCGATTTTCTGCATATCATGATTAACCTGCACATTTTTATTTTTCTCCGACTGATCAGCCTCTTTAACAATGTCCATTTTCGGTTCTGTTTCCATTTTTTCATCCTCATAACTAAAACTGTTTACTACTTCAGACGAAATTCCAAATCGTCTCGCTAATTCTTGAGCTTTTTCTTTAGACGCATATATTTTCTTCATTGGCGGATTATCCAAGTAAACCAAGCTGCATGCACAACGATAAAAATAATAACGAACAATACAACACCCCACAACGGCGCCAAAACAAGCCACCATGACCAGGAAATAACCCCGCATAGCTTAAGAGCGATAAATAAAATCGTCAGAGCTCCCCAGAATCCCATATCATTTCCCTTTCGTAAAATAAAACACCCGACCGCCCACCGCTGAATCGATGAATCGATAAAGTTAAAAAGCTAGAACCGGACGAACGGAGTCGTTAGTGCCGTACTTACTGCTGCCGTTCCTGCCACCGACACTCATACGCAATCCCCACGCACTGACGTTGGCGTACTCAGTAGAGGACCAGTAGTAAGCTTCATCATCCAAAGCTTCACCACCTGCCGCAATAAAGGCTTTGTTCAAAACTTCTTTATTCTTGTGAATTGCCTCAAGCTGCCGCAGATTAGGCATTTGCGCAAACTGTTCTTCACATTTGCGTTTACCGTCCCACCAATCAACCTCTTTTATCTCTTTCGGAAGCACTAAAAACGCGTGACAGTCATCCTCCACCACAACAATCCCCTTTAACGGCCTTTTTTTATCAAATTTAGCGTCGATTGTTCCGTCCCAATAAGCAAACTCACCTGTTTTCATTGTCTTTCCCTTTCATTAAAATAATCTGCCCATACAATCTCCGTACCATCCTTTTTTCTTCGATCCCAAACAAACCAAGCAAATTCCATCACTGGATTGCCATTCCCGACAAAATCAACTTTATTTGGAATAACTATAATTTTAGATGGAGGATTATCTTTATAAAGACTGACACGCGTTTTACCTGTCAGATAACGAATTGGCAAAAGAAGAGCCAAACACTTATCTGCCAAACGTAAACCCTGCACAATAAACTCATATGCAAGATTAAAAGGCGGATTAGTGACAATATTTTCAGCCTTGGTATTTTCAAGTAAAAAATCTATTGCTTTCGGCGTGCGGTCATAATAGCCCCTGTCAATCAAATCAGTTGAAACAACATGATAACCGTGTTTCTTCAACACCTCCGACATTCGGCCGTCACCACAGGCACATTCCCAAATTGGCCCATCAAAATGATAATTTTTTAACAAGATGTCGGTCACATACTCCGGCGTCGGATAAAAATCATCCTTCTGCCTCATATCCTCAACCTTGCGGCCAACAAGTTTATACTGAGCGTTAGACATTCATTTCCCCGTTTCATCGGTTAAATTTATCTGATTGTCTTTTTCATGCTGTGCAATCCAAGCCAAAACCTTTTCCTGTGTTTTCTCCCGACATTCCCGTCCATTTCTGAGCATAAAGACTAATCTTGTATCATTTGCTGCAGCTTTTCCTAAACCGGCAGCAGAAAAACCCGTACGCTCCAAAAAATTTTCAATTATTATCAAAAATTCGGATTTTTTCATTTCTACCTCCATTTTCTCTATATTGTTATTTTACAATAATGTCAATGGGAAATTTACAATAAAATACAACTTTACAAAATTGTATATATACAATACAATGCAAAAAGAGGTAGTTATAATGAAAAACGCTGAAGATATCCGAAAATACATACAAAACTTAATTGTGGAAAAAAAAGAAAGCCTAAATGATCTATCTTTGAAAATTGGGAAAAACAGCACATATTTATTTCAGTACATTAATAGAAAAACGCCCAAACGCCTAGACGAAACGACACGAAAAAAACTAGCACAAATTTTAAAAGTTCCAGAACAAGAATTAACAGATCTCCCACTGAACCTGCCTTTTCCCGGAAAATTAAACATTCTCGAAGGCTTATTCGCTCAAAACAACTCCACCGGAACTGTTCAAATCGACATCATCAGCGCCACCGCCTGCTGCGGCAGCGGCAATGAAATCTTAGCCGAAGATATTACCGGTCATTGGATTATCCCGCAGGCTGATTTTCATACGCTCCCCTTTTCAGCTGCGCCGGACAATATTAAGATGCTGCGTGTCTCTGGCGATTCCATGGAACCGACCTTAAAAGACGGCGATTGGATTCTTGCCGACATTTCCCGCAAATCTCCTGATTCTGACGGCATTTACCTTTTGCAACTCTCAACCGGTTTGGCTGTCAAGCGCTTACAAGGATCTATCACCCCCGACACTATTATCATCAAATCAGATAATCCTGTGTATAATCCCGAAAACGCCAACCTCAAAGACGTCATTATTCTTGGCCGGGTCATTTATATTCTCAAAACTGAAAAAGTAGGATAACATGCAAGATATTTATATTGACGGCTCTTTAGCTGGCCTCCACCTCGCCAAAGATGAAAGCCACATATCTCATTTGCTGATGCATGAAGACGTAAAGCCGACTAAAACGGCCTCAAAATACGAATATAACATCCACTTTACTGGCGAAATAAAAGAAGGCATCAAAACAATTGGCACAGCCGACACAACAATTTATTTTATAGACGCAAAAGCAAAAAAAATAGGTTATATCGAACACGTTAACCCAAAAACTAAAATAGAATTAGGGAATTGCCCCGATTATTTTGTCTCAATTTATGAACCGCTAGAAAAACTTGCTGAATATAGAGATTTAATAGCGCTTAGCTCTGAAGCCAGACTTAATGCTTACGGCCACATTAATAAGGAAGGCAAAGGAATTATAGACTCTTATACGTTAGACTGTTTTCCCGCTTCCGTCACAAACGCCGCCAACAACGACCTACAAAACATATCTCAAGACACCTTTGGCATGAGAAAAAGCTTACTAGGTCTGCGCAAAGATATATTGATAATAACCATCATCCAAATAATTTTGCTTCTCGCTATTTTAGTCAAATAAAATATTTTCCTCCTTTTCCAACCGCCCATTTAGGGCGGTTTTTTTATATTCTTTTCCTTTAAATCAAGCAATAAAAATATTGTAAAATTACTATTGACATTATTGTAATTATACAATACATTATTGTAAGAAACCAATCAAAAAGGAGAAGAGATGAAAACAGGATCATACATTTACACCGACGGGACACGTTCGGAAGAACTCGATCAGTCTAAAACGATTGCCGGCATCTTGTGCAATGTTACTGACACACACGAAATCGGCATTATGCCGGTTGAGAGTGAGGAAAGGCTTAATTTTGACGAAGCGCAACAGTTTTGTCAGGACACCGGCGGCAGATGCCCAACCATTGATGAACTCACCGGCATTTATTTGAACAAAGACAAAATCAATGCCGCTTTGAGCGCCGCGAACCTGCCAATCTTAAAAGAATACTACTACTGGTCCTCTACTGAGTACGACGACTACAGTGCGTGGTTATTGCGTATGAGTGACGGTTACAGGGGCAACGGCAGTAAGAACGACGATAACTTATACGTTCGTCCGGTTCTAGCTTTTTAACTCTACTTTATCGATTCAACTATTTTAGGCGAAAAAGCATGATGTCTGAAAATATATATTTATACGACACAACCGAGTTAAAACTTATCGATCATTACATCAACATAATTGATCAACTAACCGCCGGTTTCTGCGGCTTCAGCATCACTTTTCTGCCGCTTTATACATTAATCCAATATATGAGGTAACCCCTCCCTCGTCATCCTCGAGGGCAGTCCCCTCAGGAACTGCCACCTCGGGGATCCACAAACCGATTGCACAGCAATGCAACAACATAAGGAGCAAACATGGACACCAATTCAAAAGCCATCGAAAATTTGCAAACCATCCGTCAAATTTTGGAACAGTCAAAAATGAACCCCGGCTTTAAAGAGCTGGACATCATCTATAAAAAAACATTCATCAAGGAGGAAACGAATGATTAATCGCATCGCACCGGGAACACCCTCTTTTCTGTCCTGCTCTGGCTCGGCCGGAGCATCCTCTCGCAAGGAACATCTCTTTTGGCATCAATATCCGGCTCAGAAACCGACCGAAATTGAACGCTGGAAAACCTTTCTGATTGCCTATCCCAATCCGCGTTTTTATCGCAGCAAATTTGCGAATGAACGCATTAACAACGGCATTCCGCCTTACGACTACGATGTCAGCACTTGGACCGGCGCTGAATTTGCCGATACGCGCAATATAAAATTTTGGGCTAGAATTCCCGCTGCAACGGAGATCATAAAATGAAAAAAACAACCCCGAATTATAACAAAATAAGCAATCAAATCCAGTGCGTCATTCGCGAAATCCGCATGCGGGAAAGATGTTATCCCTCCATGGTTGCCCGTGGAAAAATTGATCAGACGGTTGCTGACTATGAACTGAATTGTATGAAAGCCGTCTATCAAACCCTTTGCGCGGCCGAACGCGCCCACCTGGATAAAACCTGGAACAACCAATAAGTTTTCGGACGGTATGTTGACGCCGACTAACTCCTGAATACCGTCCGCCTCCGGGAGGCATTTTAACCCGAATTGGTTTATATGTCCGCCTCCCGTCTTTAACCTTGGAGAAAGAAAAGCAATGACAATTGACGAATTTATTGTTGGCCATACTTATACTCTTAAATCTGGGGATAAAATGAAAGTTTTAAGATATATACCACCGCTAGATAAAAACCCCTATGACCGCCCTGCTTATGAAGTAGAGGCTGGTGGTAAAACTTGGGTTCATAGCGAAGAAATGTTGAAAAGACTGGAATATAAGGAGCAAGACTAATGGCATATTTGGAAGAACTGCTGCCCGAGTTCAGAAAAGGGGCAAAGATTAGAAGCTCTATGTGGAGTAAAAAAGCTTATATTCATTTGAAAGATGGTAAAATCTTAGATGAAAGCGGATTACCTTATACAATATTAGCTATTGCTTTTCATATAAATGATTGGGAACTCTACCAAGAGCCTATCGATTGGGACTATATCATCAAAAATAAATGCCTTTGCTGGTTTTGGGATGACATAAATAGCTTAGAAGAATCATCTTATGGATATTTAATCCTCTATAATGAATACACTCAACGCTACTATAATGGGAAGAAATGGTATAAAAATTGCCGTCCTGTCCGCAAAGATGAAGTAAATTTTTATGAGTAAGAAAGATGAGTAGTATTTGGTTCGAAGAAATCAAATCAGGACGCAAAACGCACGAATACAGAAAGGCAACACCGTTTTGGTATAAACGCTTATTATCATATATGCGGGTTGTAGCTCTTTGCAACAGCTGCTACGAGGTGATTGCCCGGCCGCAAGTGCAATTCCCAAAAGCCTACCGCAAAAATCCAGAGCGTATGATCTTTGAAATAAAGAAAATAACCATAATTGGCGGAGAATATACCGACCTAAAATGCGTTGAAGATGTTTTTGATATTGAACTTGGGGAGCTTGTGAAATGAGTGCTGAAAAACCGGAAGTCGGCGATGTGTGGCAAAATGGTGATTTGATTTTGTATATAGATAGAATTTCGAAAGACAAAAAAGGAAAAGACATTATTTACGCCTATGATATGGATAAAAAAGGATATATTGCAGGTTGTTGGTATTGGTTAGATATTTTTATGAGTAATGCTAAATATATAGGCAAATCCAAAGCTAAATTATCAGACTTATTCGAGGTGAAAGATGATTAAATTTGTTGCTGAATGGTTAATAGATTGGATTGTTGTTATGTTTATAATCGTTGTCGGTTTGTTCATTGTTGGTATAGGTTTTGTCTTTTATCCATTTAAAAAAATTAGATATTTTTGTGGAGAAAAAGCCACGCATTTAATGAACACGGCGGATTATTTTTTAGAAAGGGAATAAATGACAAAATACAGGGTTACTTTTGAAATTGATGAAGAGATTGAGGCCGACAATCGCGATGATGCAATAGGCGCAGCAATTAGCAACATCATAGGCGGCGGCGCATGGTTCGAAAATGAACTTACTGAATATATCCGAGGTTATGCTCGCGTTGAGGAGAAGGAAGAAGATGAGTGAAAAAAATAGATTTAAATTTAGAGTTTGGGATAACAACTTTAAAAAATATCGTAACGGCTTAGCGATTCAGAACAGTCATGTTTGCACATATGATGATAACGCATGTATTCTTGAGCAATGCACCGGACTAAAGGACAAAAATGGAAAGCTAATTTATGAGGGAGATATTGTTAAAGAATGGTTTGGCGAAACCGGAACATATCAGGTCATCTATGAAAATAGCACTGCATCATTTATTTTTTCAAACCTCGACGATGAAGACTATGATTATGATTTAAGATACAATCCAGATTTGTTCCCCAATCAAGACTTAGAAGTTATCGGCAACATCCATGAAGATGAGGAGTTACTGCAATGCGAAAAGAATTCTTAACAATGATGACATTCTACATTGCTGGACTTGTCTTTGTTAACTACGCAGAGCCGCTTAGCCAAACAGCATGTTATATTATTGGCTGGCTCTCCTATTCGTTTTATTTTATTTTTTGGGAGGTTATAAGAAAAAAATGAGTAAAGAATTAACAGATGCTTGGAAGGCCGGAAAGCTTAAAGCTTTAAGGTTGTATTATGTTCTATACAAAAATGGGCATATTGGAAAAGCAAACTTAATACAAACACCGGATTATTACGGTTTTTGGAACAATTGTGACCTAAACGATTTAATTAAAGAGGTGTTAGCTTTAGTTCCAGAATATACAGAATTTGTTCATCTTGAAACAATAGTCGCGCGGCAAGCGGAGCGCATTAAAGAGCTTGAAAAAGAGATTGAATTTAAACAAAGATATATTAATGCTCGCACTAGCCCCGTTTATAGAGAAGAAACATATAGACTTCAAAAAGCCAGTATTGATGAACTTACATCTTTGCTGAAAGATTGCAAACTCTCAATAATCAAAATTTATGACCGTTTGCGTTTCTCTGATGAGAATGAAATAACACCCGCCGACCTTATCAACGGAATAGATGATATAAAGCCGATGCTGTATAACATTGTAACCCGTATCAGCGCCGCTCTCAGCGAAAGTGAGGAAAAATGAGTAACGGACCGATTGATGAAGAAAAAATTAAAAATTTTAACCTTGGCAAATATTATGGACGTTGGGCGACTTGGTCTTCTGTTCTTCATTTTATTGACCAGAAAAATGCGGAAATATCACCAGAAGCAAGAACAATAATAAAAAACGAAACTAAAAAATGGGAATGGCTATGGTGTAATTCAAATAAACTAGGTTTTCCAATACCTGTTGAAAAATGGGAGCAAAACAAAAATGACAATGACATATGAAGAACTCAAAAAGCTTTATGGCTCTCCCCGATGTCCGGTATGTTTGGGACAGAGCTTTGTTTGCGAACATTGCCCGTATAAAGAACAAGGGGAAGATAATTTCAAAAGATATACAGACAAAATAACAACTGAATTTGCTAAAAGAATAAAAAAAATAGTCATACAAGCACTAAAGGAAAAGAAAAAAAATGATAAGGCCTAAAGTACGCGACATATGGCAGTACAAAACTAAACCATCCGTCAAAGCACATGTTCAAAAAAACAGTAAAAGCCATGTCTATTTTTTACAATTGAATATATTCGGTGAAGTCTGCCCAAAATGCGAAGAACTACCTTATTTTTTGGAACGATACGCCTACCAAGGCCCGGCAAACGCTGCTGTTGAAGATCTATTTTCAATAAAGGAAATTTAAATGACTCGAAACATGAAGAACTCAAAAAGCTTTATAGCACTCTCAAAAACGCAAATTAACTTGTAAATTAGCAGAAAAAATATATAATATGTCAAACATTCTTGAAAATAGCATTAACCAAATGATCGGGCGTTCTCTTTCAACGCAAGAAATGTCTTTGGCTATTTCAAGAATTAGTGAATACGTCCAATGCCTAATTATACTTGATAAGGAACAAAAAAACAATGAAAGCTGTGATTCTGGCCAGAGTAAGCTCAAAAGAACAAGAGGACGGGTACAGTCTAGATGCACAGATTTCACGCCTTTCAGATTATGCGAATAAAAAAGGCCTTGAAGTAATCAAAACTTTTACATTAACCGAATCTTCGACCCAAGGTGATAGAAAAAAATTTCAGGAAGTTCTTAAGTTTTGTTCATCACAAAAGGAAACGATTGCCTTAATAGCCGATGCGGTTGACCGCGTTCAACGCTCTTTCAAAGAAAGTACATATCTTGATGAACTGCGCAAAAAAGAAAAAATAGAACTCCATTTTTATCGCGAAGGTATGGTTGTTGGCAAAAATGCCAGCTCCAGCGATCTTTTACGTTGGGACTTTCTCGTCATCGGCGCTAAATCTTACGTTCTGGCTTTAGCTGAAAATGTCAAACGCAGTATTAATTTTAAAATTGAACACGGGGAATGGTGCGGGAAAGCCCCGATAGGTTACTTAAACCGCCGGAATGCTCACGGCAAGAGTGAAATTTGTCTTGACCCTGTCCGCGCGCCTATTATCAAAAAACTCTTTCAAGAATATTCTCTTGGCAAAACCTCATTTAAAGAATTGGCAAATTTAGCAGATAAATGGGATCTTAAATCAAATTCTCCCAAAGCCAGAAAACTAACCTCTAAAACCTTATATGACACATTAACTAATCCTTTTTATTGTGGAAAAATGCGCATAAAAGGACAACTTTACCCCCATATCTATGAGCCATTAATATCCGAAGATTTGTGGAATAAGTGCCAAGAGGTTCGCCTTGGATATAAGAAACAACCGGTAAAATACGCCAGCAAAGAGTTTTTATACCGAGGACTTATAACCTGTTACAATACCGGTAAAATCGTCACGACCGACCAAAAACGAGGACACATAAATTATTTGATCTGTTATGATAAAACCGGAAAACGGATTTATTGCCATGAAGAAACCATCACCAAACAAGTTCAACAAATTCTCGATTCTATTATAATCCCTGAGCCGATTCTCACCGGCTTAAACCAAATACTTCGAGATTCGAAAAAAAATGAAGCTCTTCTGCACGAACAAGCAGTAACCAGCCTGAGAAAAGATCTAGATATAACAAAAAAACGCATTGAAAATCTGGTTGACATGTATCTTGATAAAAAAATTGATGATGAGATATATAGCTCGAAAATCAATCAGCTCAAAAATGAGAAAACATCTCTAGAAAACAAAATCGCCGCCCACAGCGTAAGCGACGATAAGTTTAATGAAACAATCATCAACCTTTTTGATATAGTTAACCACGCCGGCAAAAAATTTGCCAATAGTTCGAATATCGAAGTAAAAAGACGAATCTTAAAACTAATCATTCGAACAATGAAACTCGACCGCGGAAACCTAGGCTACGAGCTGGCTTGGCCGTTCTCTGAACTGCCAAAATCTGATGACTGTTACTTATGGCGTACCCGGAGGGATTCGAACCCACGACCTTTGGCGTCGGAGGCCAACACTCTATCCAACTGAGCTACGGGTACATCAAAACAGAGATACTTCTAGCCCATTTTATTTTAATACTCAAGAAAAATTTGAATTTACGCCGATATTTCTATAACCGGAAAGCCCGAACACGCATTTTTTGCTTGACTTAGCTTAAAATTATAGTTATTAACAAGCAACAAGTTTATTTATTCAAGTTAAATGAGGATATTTCATCATGGCTAAAAAATGTGATTTAACCGGCACCGGCGCTATGAGCGGCAACAATGTCAGCCACGCTAACAACCGCACTCGCCGCCGTTTTCTGCCGAATTTGCAGGTTGTTTCCCTGCTGAGCGAAACTCTGGGCAAAATTTTCAAACTGAAGGTTACTTCTGCAACATTGCGTTCGATTGAACACAACGGCGGTTTGGATTCTTATTTGGAATCGACCTCCAACAGCAAACTGACCGAAGAAGCTAAAAAAATCAAAAAAAGCATTGCTAAAAATAAAGCTTCCAAATAAGTTTGGTATTAAGGTTTTAAGAATATCCTCCCCTTTTCCGGCGGAGGATATTTTTTTATCCCCATAATTCACAGACCGGAGAAAAGGGCTCTCAAAAAACCGATTGCCTTTCTGTAAATTTACGCTATAACCAACTCCAGAGAAACGTTTTAAGAGATAGAGTAACCGCAATGGAAAAACCTGACCCGACCCTGCTGCCGCAAAACCTGGAAGCCGAACAGGCTCTGCTTGGTGCCGTTCTCGCCAATAACAAGGCTTTTGAACGCATTTCGGAATTTCTGAAACCGCAGCATTTTGCCGATGCCATTCACAGCAAAATTTATGAAGTTATCGCCAAATTAATCCAGCGCGGTCATGTTGCCGACGTTATTACGCTGAAAAACTATTTTGAGCAGGAAGGCACATTAAACGAAGTCGGCGGCCACCAATATCTGGTCAAACTGGCCGACAGCGCTTCCCCGCTGACCAATGCTGAATATTATGCCCAGTTTATTTATGACAAATACCTCCGCCGGGAACTGATCAACACCGGCTATGAAATCGTCAACGAGGCTATGAAAGAAGACCTCGACTCCGATGCAACCAGCCAAATTGAAATGGCTGAAAAAAAACTTTTTGATCTCTCCAACGAAGGAGATTCCCAAGGCGGCTTTACCGACTTTGCAACGGCTCTGACCTCTTCGCTCAGTCACATTGAAGCGGCTTATCAAAAAGACGGCAAAATCTCCGGCCTGCCGACCCAGCTGGATGCGCTGGACAACAAAACCGGCGGCCTGAACAATTCCGACCTTATCATCATCGCCGGCCGTCCGGCCATGGGTAAAACCGCTCTGGCAACCAATATGGCTTATAACGTTGCCGAATATATGAGCCATGATAAAAATATGGACCCCAAATCCAAAGGAGTAGCCTTTTTCTCTCTCGAAATGTCGGCCGATCAGCTGGCCAGCCGTATTCTTGCCACCGTTACCCAAACCAACGGCCACAAGATGCGTACCGGAGAATTGGACAATGCCGAGTTCACCCGCATTGCCGCCGCTGTTCGCGAATTGGAAAAAATTCCGCTTTACATTGACGATACCCCGGGCCTGAACATCAACACCATCCGCACCCGCGCCCGCCGCCTGAAAAGAAACAAAGGGCTGGGCCTGATCGTTATTGACTATATCCAGTTAATCGTCGGTTCCGGCAGCAAAAAGAACGAAGGCAACCGCGTGCAGGAGCTCTCTGAAATTTCCCGCGGACTGAAAATTCTTGCCAAGGAACTGAACGTTCCGGTTATTGCTTTGTCCCAGCTGAACCGCGGCGTTGAACAGCGTGACGATAAACGTCCGGTCATGTCGGACCTGCGTGAATCCGGCTCTATCGAACAAGACGCCGATATCGTCATGTTCGTTTATCGTGAAAACTACTATATTCAAAACGAAGAACCCAAACAAAAGGCCGGCGAAACCCCCGAACACCTCCAGCACCGAATGGAGGAATGGCAACAACGTGTCCGCGCCACCGCCAATATCGGCGAAGTCATCATCGGCAAACAGCGTCACGGCCCTACCGGAACCGTCCAGCTGTTTTGGAACGGCGACTTTGCCCAGTTTGGCAACCTCACCAAAGAGGAGTACCTCCCTGAACAAGTTGGTTAACACATATTTGCGCCCGGCCGGGCAAACCGCGGTTAAATACTTTATACTGCTGACCGGCTATTGCTGCATGTTCACCTTCGCCGCCGTCATGATCAGCGTATCTCTGCTGCGCGGGTTATATAAAACCGTTGAGGAAAAATGCCGCCATGAATAAAGCGTTAAAAGATTACACCCGGGAAGAATGGGAAGCTGTTTGCAACCGCTGCGGCAAATGCTGCCTGGTCAAAATTCAGGATGATGAAACCGATGAAATTTTTTATACTGACGTCGTCTGCCGTTATATGGATATGGAAACCTGTACCTGCACCCGTTACGACGAACGCTGCACATTGGTTCCTTCCTGCCTGAAGCTCACACCCGAAAATATCGATAAAATCGATTGGATGCCTCAATCCTGTGCCTACCGCGCCTTGTTTGAGCACCGTCCCAAGCCGCCCCGGCAAAGCATCAGCGGCCGCTGCGTGCCTGAAACGCTGGTTTCCGACGAAGAACTTGAAGACCACATTGTCGATTGGGAAGATTTATAATAAGCCGGGGATTTAAGAATGAACAAAACAGACTATTTAATTGAAGACGACTATACCCCGCAGTCCCGCTACGATAATCTGAAAGAGGTTGAACCGGAATTCTGGAAACACAAAAAACTTGAACAGATGAACAAAACCGAGTGGGAACTGCTCTGTGACGGCTGCGGCAAATGCTGTCTGAACAAGTTGGAAATCAAAGGCAAAATCAAGTTCACCAACACGTATTGCCGCTTTCTGGACTGCTCAAACTGCCTGTGCAAAATCTATGCCCGCCGCTTTGAAAAAGTGCCGGACTGCCGCGACATTGACTTGGCCGCCATCCGCGAAAAACCGCGCTGGCTTCCTAAAACCTGCGCCTATTGGCTGCTTGACAACGGCTATGACCTTCCTGACTGGCATCCGCTGATAACCGGACGAGCCGATTCGGTCAGCCGGGCAGGCATGTCCCTGCAGGGCCGCCCCCTGGTATGTGAAACGGAAGTAAAAGATTATGAAGATTACCTTGTTGACTGGGAAGACTTATGACATTGAAACGGCGGTCGGCTTTCCGCTCAAGGTTGTCAAATCTCCCCGGGCCAAACGCCTGACCCTCCGTATCGACCAGCAGGAACGGCTGCCGGTACTGACGCTTCCGAACCGTTGCACGGCCAAACGCGCCGTAGAGTTTGTCCTGTCTTATAAAGAATGGATTGAGCAGGCTTTAAGCAAAATTCCCGAAACCAGAAAATTTACCCACGGCGACGAAATCTGCTTTTTCGGCAGAACGCTGAAAATTGTTCATACCCCCCGCCGGCGCTGCGGCGTAATGGAAGAAGACGGCAGCCTCTGCGTGTCCGGCAGCGCCGAATTTCTTCATCGCCGGGTTAAGGACTATCTGAAAAAGCAAGCCTGCATCGAGCTCTGGAAACGGTCCAAACAAGCGGCGGAACAAATCGGCTGCCGCCTGAACGATGTCACGATTAAAGACACCAAATCGCGCTGGGGCAGCTGCTCGTCACTGCATAACATCAATTATAACTGGCGAATATCTCTGGCTCCCGAATGTGTCATTTCGTACATGGTCGCCCATGAGGTTTCCCACCTGAAACATCAGGATCACTCCCGTGCTTTCTGGAAATGCGTCAAAGAACTTTATCCCCAGGCCGAAGAAGGTAAAAACTGGCTCCGCCGTTACGGCAAAGAACTTTATTCCTACGAATAAGCGCACGGCAACGACCGTCCTCCGCGAAATAAAACTTGATAATCGTAAAAATCCTCCCTATATTTTAAATACGAATAACCTATTTAAGGAGAACAAACACAATGATTAACAGCCAAAATGTCGCTCAAACCGGTAGCCAGGCTTATGTTGACCAGGGTTTGCGCCAATACATGCTCAAGGTCTATAACTACATGGCCGGCGGCCTCTGCATTACCGCTCTGATTTCATATCTGATTGCCAACACTTCGGCTATCAAACTTTTCTTCACCGTCGCCCCTAACGGCGCCGTCGGTATGTCCGGATTGTCGTGGCTGGCTCTCTTGGCTCCGTTCATCATGATTTTTGCTTTCGGCTGGGTGCTCTCACGCGGAACGCTGGCTCAGGTTCAGGGTGTTTACTGGGGCTATGCCGCCGTTATGGGCGCGGCTCTGGCTCCCGTATTCATTGCCTATACCGGCACCAGCATCACCCGCATTTTCTTAATCACCGCAGCCATGTTCGGCGGCATGAGCCTTTACGGCTACACCACCCGTAAAGACCTGACCTCCATGGGATCTTTCATGACCATGGGACTGTGGGGCATCATCATCGCCATGATTGTCAACATTTTCCTGAAAAGCCCGGGTCTTTACTACGCCCTGTCAATTCTGAGCGTTGTCGTCTTTACCGGCTTAACCGCCTATGACACCCAGAAAATCCGCGCCATTTACGCTGAAAGCGACAGCGGGGACATGTCTTCCCGCAAGGCGATTTCCGGCGCTTTGGCCTTATATATGGATTTCATCAACCTTTTCCTGGCCTTGCTGAGATTATTCGGCGATCGCCGTTAAGCGAATGATAAACCGCAAAAAACCTCCTGTTTTTCAGGAGGTTTTTTATTGACTTCTCTTTTTTATTCCGCTATAAAGCAACTTGTCCGAGGCCTTTTCACAACAAAAGGCTTAAATAATCAATAAAAATATCAACAGGATACGTCCTGTTTTAACCGGAGAAAACAAATGAAACGTACTTATCAGCCGAGTAAATTGGTTCGCGCCCGCCGTCACGGCTTTCGCGCACGCATGGCTACCGCCGGTGGCCGCAAAGTTTTGGCCGCCCGTCGCAAACATGGTCGCGCTAAACTTTCTGCTTAATAAAAAATGACCGTCGTTTTAAAATTAAAAAAACGCAAAGATTTTTTAAGAGTCGCCAAGCAGGGACAAAAGATGGTAACATCTACTGTCATTCTGCAGGCGGCTCAAAGTTTATCCGCGCCTGAACAAAACCCCAAAACAGGCTTCACCACCACCCGTAAAATCGGCAAAGCCCATATCCGCAACCGCGCCCGCCGGCGGATGCGTGCCGCTCTGCGCGAATTTTACCCGCTTTTGAAACCCGGCTTCGAATATGTCCTGATCGGCCGTTACAATACCGCCGACTGCGATTTTGCCAAACTCCGCAACGATTTGGGCTGGGGATTGAAAAAATTGCACAAGTTTTTTGAAAGCCCCGCTGATGAGCAAGCTCTTCCGGCAGCTTCTGATTCTGCCGATTAAATTTTATCAGAAATTTATCTCTCCCCTGTTTCCGGGCTGTTGCCGTTTTCGCCCGACCTGTTCCCAATATATGATTGAAGCCATCCAAACTCACGGTATCTGCAAAGGGCTGTTTTTAGGAATTAAAAGAATCCTGCGCTGTCACCCCTGGGGCGGCAGCGGCTATGATCCGGTTCCTCCCAAACGAACGGATAAACCGAGATAAAAGCTTGCTTTGCCGCCAAATATAATGTAAAAACCAAAGCTGAAGATATTTAATTGAGGAGAATTTTAGAATGCGTGAGGAAATGAGAGGCCTGTTTTTAGCCATTGTCCTGTCCATTGTCGCCATTTTTATAACCAACCGTTTTTTCCCGGGCAAAACCGTTCCGGCCGCCGCTCCTGCCGTTACGGAAGAAGCGCCGCTTCCCCAAACGCCGTTGCCGCAGGAAAAAATCAAAGCCGACGAGCTTATTGCTGCCGCCGATACGGCTGAAATTATGGCTTCCGCCGAGGCTGTACGACAGGATTCCCGCATTCACATCAAAAATGCTTCCCTGACCGGTTCCATCCGTGTCAAAGGAGCCCGTTTCGACAATCTTCTCCTCGAAAAATACAAACAAACCCTTGAAAACGACAGCCCCGACGTTGAACTCTTCGCTCCGGCCAAAACGGCAGCGCCTTACTATGCCGAATTCGGCTGGCTGAGTTCCGACAGCTCGCTGCGCATGCCTGACCACAACACCGTCTGGACCGTTCGCGGCGGCGAACTGACGCCGGAAACACCGGTCGTTCTGGAATGGAACAATGGGCAGGGCCTGAAATTCATTCGCAAAATCAGTCTCGACGCCGACTATATGTTTAACATTCAGCAAGACGTCGAAAATGACACCGGACGCACCGTCACGCTTTATCCTTACGGTTTAATCAACCGCAAGACGGAAAATGCCAACCCCTCCGCCAGTGTCGTTCACGAGGGCTTAATCAGCGTTGTTGACAACAATCTCAAGGAAATCAAATACAAAGACCTGATTGACGAAAAGGCCAAGGAATTCAAGACTGCCCAGGGCTGGGCCGGTTTCTCCGACCGCTACTGGTTTACCGCTTTTATTCTGGAAGGGCAAAATCAAAATACGGTCAAGTTCTCGGCCACCGGCAAACAAAACTTCCAAACCGATTATGTCGGAGCCCCCGTCACCGCGGCTCCCGGCTCCGTTGCCTCCAACAGCGTCAAATTATTTGCCGGCGCCAAGGAAATCAAACTGCTGGATAAATATACCCAGTCGCTCAACATTCCCAAGTTTGACCTTGCCGTAGATTTCGGCTGGTATTATTTTCTGACCAAACCGTTCTTCTACATTCTTGATTTTCTTTACAATTTCATCGGCAATATGGGCTGGGCCATTCTGTTGTTTGCCGCCTTGCTGCGCCTGGTTATGTTCCCCATCGCCAACAAATCATACGACAGCATGTCCAAGATGAAAAAAATCCAGCCTAAGATTAAAGAACTGCAGGAAAGATACGGCAACGATAAAATGAAACTCCAGCAGGAAACGCTGGAAATGTACCGCCGGGAAAAGATTAATCCCGCCGCGGGCTGCCTGCCGATGTTTATTCAAATTCCGGTCTTCTTTTCGCTGTATAAGGTTTTGAATATCGCCATCGAAATCCGCCACGCACCGTTCATTGGCTGGATTAAAGACCTTTCCGCACCTGATCCGCTGGTTCTGTCAACCATTCTCCACTTCCCGGTTCCGAGCCTGCTCGACATCGGCGTCTGGCCGATTATCATGGGTATCACCATGTATGTCCAGCAGAAGCTGAACCCGGCTCCGACCAATAAGGATCAGGCTCGTATGTTTGCCCTGATGCCGCTGATTTTCACTTTCATGCTTGGCCACTTTGCTTCCGGTCTGGTCATCTACTGGACTCTGAGCAACATTCTCTCCATCATCCAACAGAAAGCGATTATGCGCAAAAACGGGGTAAAATAATGGAGTTCAAACCGGAACAGCTAAGCGGGGAACAAATCTATGCCGGACGGCAGCTGTTCGGCATTCCCGCCGCATTTGTCCTCGGGGTTGCCCGGCTGGATCAGCTTCCGCTGACCGATATGCCGGAAGTTGCCTTTGCCGGACGTTCCAATGTCGGAAAATCGAGCCTGATTAACGCACTCACCGGGCAGAAAGGCCTTGCCAAGACCTCAAACACACCAGGACGTACCCAACAACTCAATTACTTCAATATCGGTGATAAGCTGCACTTGGTTGACCTCCCGGGCTACGGCTATGCCCAAGCCCCGGAAAAACTGGTTAAACAATGGCAGAATCTGATCTTCACCTATCTGCAGGGACGGGTTAATTTAAAAAGGGTCTTTGTCCTCATTGATTCGCGTCACGGCATCAAAAAAGTCGATGAAGAAATTATGGACCTGCTGGATAAAGCCGCCGTTACTTATCAGATTATCCTCACCAAAACCGACAAAATCAGTGCCAAAGCTTTGGAACAGGTTATTCGGAAAACCAAAGAGGCCATTGCCAAACACCCCGCGGCTTATGTTGACCTGATTGCCACCAGCTCAGAAAAAGGGATTGGCTTGGACAACGTCCGCGCCGAAATCGCCAAACTGCTTTAACATTTCTATTAAAATCAAAAAGCCCGCGGTTTAGGAACACGGGCTTTTTCTCCACGAAGTTTTGCTAAATTTTCCGGAGAACATAATAATAGGTAAACCTGCTCAGATATTGCCGAAAGTCGTATCAATATCAACCTCCGTTGAACCCGTCGCATATTCAACGATTGACCCGGCCGCACCTAAAATTCCCAAACCGACTGCTAAACCGGCAAACCATTTCCAGTTAACCTTTCCCATAATTGCTGCAAAAGCAACACCGGTCAAACCAAAACCACCCAAAATAAAGGTAATAATCTTAACTTCGGTAAAAACATTACGTGCCTTTCTTTGCGCAGTTTTCATCAGACTATTACCATCAGCCCAGGCATCGCCGCACATTCCCATAGCAATTAATAAAACCAAACAGCTGAGCGTCCAAAAATTCTTTTTTAAAAATGACATTTCTTTTCTCCCTAAAAGTTTAACCGCCAACAGACATAAAAACCTGTTTGATTTTAGAATAGTATACTATTCACAAAATAACAAGAGATTATTTTGTGAAACTTTTGTTACAAAGAAACAGAAGAATGAAACGAATATATACCCTTAACTCTTTATAAAGGCAGTTATATGCGTCAAACAGTAAGAATTAAGAGAGAAAAAGCACCCTAAAAACTCGGATAGCGTGTGTAAATAGAGTAATTTCCAGCTGCGAAAAAAGCGGAGTGTGCAAATAGTAATAAGCATTTTCTCGACAGCTTAAAATTGCTCTCATTGCCCGCTGGATGGGTTTTAATTAAAGGCTGTTATATGAAAGCAATAGTAGGAGTTAAGAACTTTGAAAATTCCGCAAACGACACCCTAGTGCTCCATAGAACTGCCTTTAGACTTGAGCTGACCGCAGGCGGCCAAAATATCCTGCCCTCTGGCAACCCTTATCGGGGCAGCGAAACCGGCTTTTTCTAACTCGCGGGAAAAGGCATGGACCCTGTTATTGGAAGAAGGCTGATAGGGGCAGCCGGGCCACGGATTAAACGGAATAAGATTAAACTTGGCACCGATTTTATATTTCTTCATTAAATCAATCAACTGACGCGCATCGTCCAAACTGTCGTTTATCCCGTCAAGCATCAGATATTCAAAAGTGATAAAGCGGCTGGTAACAGTCTTCTGATACGCCTGACAGGCTTGCAGAATATCTTCAATCGGATAGCGCTTGTTAATCGGCATTATCTGCGAACGTTTGTCATTATTCGGCGCATGCAGAGAAACTGCCAGCTTAACGCCGGTTTCCTCAGCGATTCGCTGCATATTCGGCACAATACCGGAAGTTGACAACGTCACCCGGCGTTTGGAAATGGCAATACCGTCACCGTCTGTCAGCAGCTGCAGAGCCTTGATAACATTATCAACATTATGCAGCGGTTCGCCCATTCCCATCACCACAATATTGGAAACCATCCGGTTTTCACCGGTTGTGCTCGGCCATTCATGATAAACATCGCGCACCACCATAAACTGGCTGACAATTTCTCCTGCCGTCAGATTGCGGGTAATTTTCTGCGACCCGGTATGACAGAAAGTGCAGCCGACGGCACAGCCGACCTGGGTTGAAACACAAACCGAACCTCTGTCTGCTTCGGGAATATAAACCGTTTCAATCCGCTGCCCGTCGGCAAATTCCAACAGCCATTTGTGCGTTTTATCGCGAGAAAGCTGTTCAGCTACGATTTTCGGACGCGTAATCGTAAACTTATCGGCCAATTTGGCCCGCAAATCCTTTGACAGATTGGTCATCTCGTCAAAAGAAACCGCACCCTGAACATACAGCCACTGATACAGCTGTTTGGCCCGAAACGGCTTTTCGCCGATGTCTGCCATCAGGCGGTCAAGCTCCGCTTTGTTCAGTCCGATAAGTTCAGCTTTCTCCGTCATCTTATTTCTTCTTGCACTTGGAACTGATTGCCTTATAAGCTCCGCTGAAACCTTTCAGCGAATACGTGTCTTTTGTCGCCGTCCCTTTGCTGGAAACGCCGTCCACAATCATCCGCTGGCCGCGTTTCATCGCTGCCACCAGTTCCTTATCCGCCTTGTCGTCAATCGCCCAGGCTTTGTCACCGTCGGTAAACAAACGGGTAAAGGTGTCTTTGCCGATTTTGACCACGACTTGAGAACCGTTTTTATAAGTATAACCGGCCACAAAATTGACCACGTCAAAACTCTTTTCCGCCGGACGATGCGTCACAATAACATAAATATCGCCGCGTTTGCTGTATTTTCCTTCGTCTTTTTTCGGTGTGGAAGCCATATAGCAGACAATGCCTTTGCCGTCTTTATACGAATAAGCCGCCCAATCGTCATATTCGCCGATAAGCTCCGGCGCCTTGGCCTGAACCAGCCCGGCAAAAGTCAAAACACAAACAAAAACAATCGTTGTAAATTTTTTCATACCTATCTACCCACAAAGTTATCAAATTTTGCTATAATATACTGGAAAAAGTTATAAAAACTGTTAACAATAGGCCAAATAAAAGATTTGGAAAGCAAGGGCTTCATGTTTAAAGATAAATATTTGGATATCAGCAAATTAACCGCCAACCCCCATATCTTTAACCTGTTTAAAGTGGTTGAGAAACACGGCGGCGTGCTGCGTTTTGTCGGCGGTTCGGTTCGCGACGCCATCGCCGGCATGAAAGGGTTCGACCTTGATCTGGCCACCGACCTTTCGCCGGACGAACTGGTCGAAGCCTGTGAGGAAAGCGGCCTTAAAACCATTCCCATCGGCATCAAATTCGGCACAGTCGGCGTTGTAATTGACAATCAGGTATTGGAAGTCACTTCCCTGCGTAAAGACATTAAAACCGACGGCCGCCATGCCGAAGTCGTTTTCACCTCCGACTGGAACGAAGACGCCTCCCGCCGCGACCTGACCATCAATGCTGTTTATGCCGATGAAAAAGGCAATGTGTTTGACTATTATAACGGCGTTGACGACCTTGAAAAAGGCATTGTCCGCTTCATCGGCAGCGCCGGCCAGCGCATTAAAGAGGATTATCTGCGCATTCTCCGCTTTTTCCGCTTTTATTCGATTTTCGGCAAAGCTCCGATTGACGCCAAGGCGCTTGAAGCCTGCAAAGAAAACAAAGACGGCTTAAAACAGCTTTCCATGGAACGTATTCGCGACGAACTGTTTAAATTATTCCTGACCCCGAAAGTCATCGAAACCCTGCAAATCATGTATGACAACGAGATATTGAGCTATATTCTTCCCGATACTCATTATCTGGAAGAACTGGACTTTCTCGTCAACACAATCAATACCGGAGATTTGCCCAATGCTCCGCTGCGCCGTCTGTTCGTACTCTACAATCCTGACGAAGCCCTCGCCGAAAACCTGGCCACCCGCCTGCGGATGAGCAACAAACAGCGTGAAGACTTTGTCAGCTGGGCCCGTTTTCATCCTTTCTTTGATGAATTTCTTGAAGAAAAACCGCTGCGCCGGCTGGTTTATCTCCACGGCAACGACTTTTGCCGCGACAAGCTTATCCTGCTGAGTGCATTCAACCGAAGAGTTCTGCCGGACATTCGCGAAAGAATAAAACACATCGCCCAAATCAAGCTTCCCGAATTCAGCATCAAAGGCCGCGACGTAATTGCCGCAGGCATTAAAGACAACCGCAAAATCGGTGAAGTGCTGGACGAACTGGAACAAATCTGGATTGACAGCGATTTCAACCTGTCTCATGAAGAACTGCTGCAGCGCCTGCCGGAGTTAATCCTTCAGAAATCCGCCTGAATCAAAAAAAGCGCCTGTTCTCCGACAGGCGCTTCGGATTAAATCGGCATCACCCGTTTTTCTTATAAAATTCTTTTCTTTCCCGCCGGCTAAAAGACCACAAATTGCCGATTCCGTTAATCGGCTGCACCGGAAATCTGGACTTAAAGTCAAATTCGCGCGTCAAAAACAAAGAAGTCGTTTTCGTATAACAATTCATCGGGCAGAAACCGTAAAAATCAACCTGAATCAAATCCGCTTCCCGCAAGGTTCCCACCGCCCGCACATACTCCCGGCTGGTATTAATGCGATCGCTGTCATCCAGAATAATCATTCCGCCCGGAGCCAGTTTTTGAACGGCCGCGGCCGCGCACTCGGCCCGGCGTTTACCGTCAACCACAATCACGTCATATCGGCCGCCGTCCTCAAAAATCGCCTTTTCGTAAATCTCTCCTTCGTCCCGCCAGCGGATATCCAGCTTCGGATGTTGAAATTCCCGCTGCCATTTGGCAAACCATTGCGGATTATCTTCAATGCTGATGACTTTGGCTGCCCGTTCGGCCCAAAAAAGAGAGGAATAGCCGCAGCCAAACTCAAAAATCGTCTTTTCACCGTAATCAAACTGCGACAAATACTCAATTGCCGGATATGTATACCAGGGAAGCGGATTACCGTCACGGTCAACACAGACCTTTTCGTCAATCGTCCGCTCTATGGCAAAATCCTTTTGCCACATTTCAATAAATTTTTGAAACCTTTCACTATACATTAAGTTTAATCTCCGTTGAAACTTCGCCGCCCGTAGTTATATCATACTCGTCAAAGATTTAAAACCTTTTTAGGAGAGTGTCATGGAATTAATTAAGAAAATTTCTTTTGTTTTGACCATCATCGGCGGCTTGAACTGGGGTTTAATCGGTCTGCTCGGCATTGACTTTGTCTCAATGCTCTTCGGCCCGATGACCATTTTGGCCCGCCTGGTTTATGTTCTGGTCGGCCTGTCTTCGCTGTATCTGATTTTCGACCATTCCTGCGAAGTTCACGAAGTTGTCAAAACCAGAGCCTAAAAGGCCGCTTTCTCAAAAGCACCGTCTCCGAACGGTGCTTTTTTTATTTTAATACCCCCTTCGGTTCAGCTTGGCTGCCGCTGACCCGATCTGCATCAGCGTATAACTGACGATTTCTTCCACCGGCATATTGGTGCTTTTACAGTCACGCTCGCATTTATACAGCAATTCCAAAACACTGAACAAACGCTCTTTCGGCCACAGGGAAACCTGCATTTTAAAACTCGATTTCCGAAAAAAGATAATCGGCGGAGTCAGACGCATTAAAGCCTTGTCGACCGTTTCGCCCTGCTCAACCATTCCCAGACAGGTCAGCAGCTTGTTAAAATGATACGTCACGTTGCGGATAATCGAAATCGGCTCCGAACCTTCATTCAGCAGCTTGGTAAAAGAGGCCAGCGCTTTTTCGGTCTGCCCGCCGGCCACATAATAACAGACATCATCGGCGGTCGAAGCCGAATTGTCGCTGATAATCGCCACCACGTCTTCGGTCGTAATATTCTTACGGTCTCCCATATAGGTCATCAGTTTGTCAATTTCACCCATTGAACTCTTACGGTCATTGGAAAGCCTGGCGCACAAAATCTGCAAAGCTTCGTTGCCGATAGTATAACCGCCCTCGACAAACTTCGTCCGCGCCGCTCCGTAAATATCTTCGTCCCGATCTTCATAACAGGGAATAACCGCCATATCCTCGCTGTCTTCTCCCAGTTTTACCAGTGAAGACTTCTTATTCAGACTGCCGGAAGATATAATCAGCAATGCGTCAGACTTCGTCGTCTCAAACAAAGACTTTAAATTCTTGGTCAGATTATTATCGGCATCGCGCACGACAATAACCCGCCGGCCGCCCATCAGCGATTGACTGCCGTATTCCCCAAACAAAATTCCCGGGTCGGCATTGACATCCGCCCCGTTCAGATAGGCCACCCGAAAAGGATCGTTGACATCGTCGCAGATTGCCTTGGTGAAATTCTTGACTTGTTCCGCCATCAGCCCTTCGTTGGAGCCGTAAACCAGCACCGCCCGCAAACTGTTGTCCGGCCGTTTCAGAAACTTGTCAATTTGCGCCTGCTTATAAATCACTGGTCGAGCCTTTTTTAGTAATGCGCGAATGGAAATAAGCGCCGATTCGCAGACTGATGTCATTGGCAATAATCTGCGCGGAATCTTTCATAACCTTTTTCTGAGCGATTGTCATGGAATACGGATTGGCCAGAATATCGTAGCTGCCGAAAGCTACCGAATTTCCTTTGACAATTTCTTTGCCGTTTTCAAACATGGTATAACCGACGGTATATTCAACCCTTTTCCGGGTAGCGGTAATGTCATTTCGCAGTGCCTGATCATAAACCACTTCGTTTTCCAAAGAAATTACCAGACGATACTTCGGCTTGTGCGGAACGCCCAGCGGCGTCAGCATATCCAATAATTCGTTGCGGATAAGCTGGCCGAAACGTTCGCCGGTCGCTTCAACTTTAATCTGAGCCATTTCCGAGCTGATTGAACGGTCAAACTCTCCGCCGAAATACCACAGATTATCATGCTTTTTCTGCACATATAAAGGTTCAAACCCGCAAGCTGCGAGAAACATAAACATTGATAACGCAATAAGTCTCTTTTTCATCAGTTTTCCTTGTTTGAACCTTTACAACAGTGCAAAATTATCCGGGTTATCCTTTAACGACGATATTTATCAGACGGTTGGGAACCACAATCACTTTGACGATTTCCTTGCCTTCAATCTGCCGTTTGACATTTTCCAGAGCCATAGCCTGAGCCTGAATTTCTTCCTTGCCGGCATCTTTCGGCATTTCAATCGTTCCGCGCATTTTGCCGCAGAGCTGAACCGCATAGGTTACAACCTGATCTTCCGCCAGCTTGGCATCACCCTGCGGCCATGTTTCGGCAATCACCAAAGTCGTGTTGCCCAGACGAGCCCACATTTCTTCGGCCAGATGCGGCGTAAACGGCGACAACAGCTTAATCAGCGTGCTGTAAAGCTCCGGTGCGATTTTAGCCTTGGCGCTCAGATAATTGACATAAGTCATCATGGAGGAAACCGCCGTATTAAATTTCATCTGATCGATTCGCTCCGTAACTTCCAGGATACATTTGTGCATTGCCCGCAAATCATCGGCCGACGCTTTTTCCGCGGGATCAACTTTTGCAAACAGGCCGTAAACTTTGCTGACAAAACGATAAACGCCCATCAGGCTTTCATCCGACCACATGGCCACCTGATCAAACGGCCCGATAAACATTTCATACAAACGGAACGTATCGGCGCCATAGGCGGCGATAATATCGTCAGGATTGATCACATTGCCGCGCGACTTAGACATCTTCTCGCCGTTTTCAGCCAAAATCATTCCGTGCGACGTCCGGCGCTGATAAGGTTCCTTGGTCGGCACCAATCCCAAATCATACAAAAACTTATGCCAGAAACGGGAATACAGCAGGTGCAGCGTGGTATGCTCCATTCCTCCGTTGTACCAATCAACATTCATCCAGTAATCAAGCGCTTCCTTGGAGGCAAATTCTTTGCTGTTGTGCGGATCGCAATAACGCAGGAAATACCAGGAAGAACCGGCCCAGTTCGGCATGGTATCCGTTTCACGGCGGGCCTTGGCGCCGCATTTCGGGCACTTTGTATATAACCACTCGTCACCGGCCTTTGATAACGGCGATTCGCCCTCGTCATTCGGATGATAATCCGGAACCGGCGGCAGCGTGAGCGGCAGCTCGGATTCGGGAATGGGCTGCCAGCCGCAATGTTCACAGTAAACCATCGGAATCGGTTCACCCCAGTAACGCTGACGAGAGAAAACCCAATCGCGAAGCTTATAATTGATTTTCGATTTGCCGAAACCATGTTTGACCGCATAATCAATCGCCGCCCGCATACCGTCTTCTTTGTTCATGCCGTCCAAAAACTCGGAATTGATATGCGCACCGTCTTCTTCATGCGCTTTAACTGCAATATCGCCGCCGGCCAGAACCTGAATAATCGGCAGATTGAACGCTTTGGCAAAATCATAGTCGCGCTGGTCATGCGCCGGCACCGCCATAATCGCACCGGTTCCGTATCCCATCAAAACATAGTCGGAAATAAAGATCGGTATCAGCTTGCCGTTATACGGATTCTTCGCCTTAATCCCTTTCAGTTCCACCCCGGTTTTGCTCTCGTCCATCGAGCGCTGCAAATCAGACTTGGTTGCCGTTTTTTCAACATAGGCCTGAACTTCCGCCGCATTCTCAAAGCGGCTTGCCAACTCGGCGACATACGGATGCTCCGGAGCCAAAACCATATAGGTCACGCCAAAAGCGGTATCCGGACGGGTCGTAAATACGGTCAGTTTTTTACCGGGCAGTTCGGTGCCGTTGCCGTCGGTCAGTCCGAAATCGAGCTCTGCCCCTTCCGAACGTCCGATCCAGTTAATCTGCTGCGATTTAACCCGGTCAATAAAATCCAAGTCTTGCAAATCGTCAATCAAACGGTCGGCATATTTGGTAATCGCCACCATCCATTGCTCTTTGTTCTTGCGTACGACCTGCGCTCCGCAACGCTCGCAGCAGCCGTTGACAACTTCTTCGTTTGCCAGCCCTACTTTGCAGCTCGGACACCAATTAATGGCCATTTTGTCTTTATAGGCCAGACCCTTTTCAAACAGTTTGATAAACATCCACTGCGTCCATTTGTAATATTCCGGATCACAGGTGGAAATGCAACGGTCCCAGTCAAAACTGAAACCGATCGACTTCATCTGTTTGGTAAAATTGGCGATGTTCGCCGCCGTTGAAACGGCCGGATGCACGCCGGTTTTAATCGCATAGTTTTCTGCCGGAAGCCCGAAAGCGTCAAAACCCATCGGATACAAAACGTTAAAACCCTGCATTCTCTTTTTGCGGGCAATAACGTCCAAAGCCGTATATGAACGCGGATGTCCGACATGCAGACCGGCACCCGACGGATAAGGAAATTCGACCAGGGCGTAAAACTTTTTCTTGTTCTTGTCTATTTCAACCTTGTAAGCTTTCTCGTCTTCCCAAATTTTCTGCCATTTTTCTTCAATGGTATGAAAATTGTAACGTTCTTCCATCGCCCATTCTTTTTTCCATTCGTCAAAACTGGCTTTTCCGTTATATCTGGCATTATTCGTCATAATTGATTATTCCTCTCCTGCCGCAACTGCTCTGCGGTATAATACACTGGCTTGTTTTAAGATTATCTTTTCGATTTCTCCGGCTAAGCGGCGGTCCGGCTGGCTCTGCACCCACTCTCCGCCGATGCGGTTCATTTTGGAAACGTTGACTTTCAGGCCGTCGGCCCGCAGCTCGGGGCACAAAATGCGAACGGTAATTTTAAACTTTTCATCCGGCACGCCGTTAACGACCATCCAGTCGCTGACAATGGTTCCGTTTCCCAAATCCGTCTTAAGCAATGGCATTTTTGACATTTTTTCCAAACTTGCCTGCCACAAATAGCGATTCACGCCGCGGGCTTCGGGCACGACTTCCCGCGTCTCCGCCGCCGGTTTTTCTTCCGCCCAGGGATTAAGCGCCGACAACCAGGAGCAGCCTGACAACAAAAAAGCGGCTGCCAACAGACTTGAAAAATGTTTCTTCATGACTTTAGGTTTCCTTAAATTTCACATTCATAATTGCCGCAAGGCAAACTTTTTCACCAAAGTTATATGATTTTTAGCGATTTGACAAGAGTCATAAATCATTTTCTCACTTGTAATTCGGCAAATATCCGCGTAAAATGCGGCACTGTAAACAACCGGGGAATCAACCATGCCAGACAACCGCGCCACTGCCGTCCAAATTTTGTTCCAAACCTTCAGCCGGCGAAGCTTTCTTGACTTTGAGCCGATGAACGGTCTGTCTCCGGCCGGCCGCAGTTTCGTCAAAATGCTGGTCATGACCACCGTCCGCCGATATGAATTTATTCGCAAGGTCATCCGCCAGTTTGCCCGCAAAAAACTTCCTCCCAAGGCAGCCTACGCCCAATATGCGCTGGCTTGTGCCGTCTGTGAACTGTTGTTTATGAATACGCCGGATTATGCCGTAATTAACTCCTGCGTTAATCTGGTCAAAAAAAACTGTGATCGTTATGTTGCCGGGTTTGTCAATGCCGTTTTGCGCAAAATTGTCGCCGAAAAAGAGCTGCTGAAACAACATGACAAAGGTGAATTTTTCACTCCGGCTTTTTTTGAACTGCTGAACTGTGACTATTCGTCCCGTACCATCCGCGAAATTCAGAAAATAAGCCTGACCGAACCGCCGCTCGCCGTCACGGTTAAGGACAATCCCCGCCTTTGGGCGGAAAAGCTTGCCGGCAAATATCTTGACGGCAACACCGTCGTTCTGCCCCAGACCGGACAAATCCGCGAGCTTGAAGGCTACGCCGAAGGTTGCTGGTGGGTTCAGGATTATGCCGCTTCTCTGGCGGTCGGCGCATTAGATGACTTAAGCGGCAAACGCGTTCTTGACCTCTGTGCCGCTCCCGGCGGCAAAACCGCCCAGCTGCTCAACCGCGGCGCCCGGGTAACTTCGCTTGACAATGCACAGCAGCGGCTGGCTACGCTCCGTGAAAACATGCAGCGCCTGCACCTGCAGCCCGAAAAAATAATCTGCGCCGATGCTCTGCATTACCTCGCGGATTTCAATGAAGAGCCTTTTGACGCCGTCCTGCTTGATGCCCCCTGCTCCGGAACCGGCGTTTTCCGCCGCCACCCTGAAATAGTCCATATCAAAAACCGTCAGGACACCGTCAATCAGGCCTGCTTGCAGAAACAGCTTCTTGAACGCATTTCACCTGTTTTGAAAACCGGCGGCAGCTTAATTTACTGTACCTGTTCAATCGCCAAAAACGAAGGCGAAGCCCAAATAACCGCCTTTCTGGAAAGCCATCCCGACTTCCGCCTTGAGCCGCTGAAATCAGAGCGTTTTCCCGAAATAATCACCCCGGAAGGATTTATCCGCACTCTGCCGTGCCACCTGACCGAATTCGGCGGCTGTGACGCCTTCTTCATCGCTAAACTCATAAAGGTAAGATAACCGATGCTGTTCCGAAAAATAACCCTTTCCGACAAAGAAAAAAACGAAACGCCGTTGCAGCCTCAGCCGGTTTCCGCGGAAGGAGCCCCCGTTTACATTCTCGGCGACACCGCTTTGGCCTGCTTTCTGGCCGTCAAATTGATAACCGCCGGACACCGGGTCATCGTCCTTGCCGGACCAAAGGAAAACACCAGCCTCTCAACCAACGGAATTACCGTCAAAGAAGACTATCAGCTGCAAAAGCTGCACAGCAAAATCGAAACGGCCCTTTGGCTGAAAGAAACGCCCGAGCTGTTAATAATCGCATCCCGTTCTTCCCGCACCAAAGCAATGCTGACTGCCGTTTCCAAAAACAAAATCAAAAACTGCCCGGTCATCTCCTTCACCCGGATGAAAGACAAAAACTTTATCTCCGACATCTTGGGCGTTCCCGTCATATCGGCCTATTTTGAAGGCTGGCTCAGCGACAAAAACCAAATAGTTACCGCTTACGGGCGCAATCCGGAAATAATCCTTTGTGCCGAAACCGGTTCGGCCGCCTACCAAACAATGGAAAAACTGCTTGCCGACACGCGCATCGGTCTCCGTACCAACAGCCTTCCTCTGCAGGCATTTTGGAACAGCTTTGCCGTTTACGCCCCCTGTTCGCTTCTCAGCGCCGCTTCCGGCAAAAGCATTTTCGACATCACCAAAAACAAAGAACTGCGGGAGCAGCTGCAAACGCTGTTGAAAGAAATCGTCAGCATTACGCCGCGCGTGCTGCCGCCCTTTGATGCCGACGAACTGCTGAAAAGAATTTTTAACATTCCCTCCAGCTACAATTTTCCGCTCGCCGAACAAATACGCCTGCACCAAACCGGAGATATCGATTTCATCAGTTCGGTCATTCAGGAAGCCTCTTTTCAAAACAAATGCACTCTTCCGTTGACCGGCCTCTTGCTGAAAAGCATTTACGAACAGATTATTGAGCGGAAATAAAGCCGCCGCGACATACAAATTCCTTTCATAACTTAACTTCGCGGTTGAAGAAAACGATTAAACATATTATAAGGAATAACAGAACCTGTTCACATTAGAGGATAAGCCGATGAACTTAACATTTCTCATTATCGCCGCCGTTCTTTTATGCTGTTTTTTTGCCGCTTATCTCTGGTTCGCCGTTATCAACCGCCGGCTGAACGACATTTCTTTCGGTTCCCCTTTTTTCGGTAATGTTTTTTTTCCGGTCTGGCTCGTCGCCTTTGCCGGATGCACTGCCCTTTATTTTCTGCTGCCGGAACAAAACGATCAGCTGTTCGACATTTCGTTTTTGAACGTCGCCACCGCTTTCATATCGGCGGCCGCCGTCTGTCTGCTGTCTCTGCATGCACGCATCGCCCGCTGGAATTATGCCCTGTTTTTAGCGGCGGCAATATTAAACACCCTTTTGCTCCCTCAGGGTTTTATGCTTTTTGAGGGCACACTTCCTTTCTGGCTTGATCGTCTGACCATTGCTCTGATTTGGAGCCTTTTTGCCTGGGCATACAAATATCTTGACGGACTGGAAGGCATTGTCGCCGTTCAAACCGTCACCCCGCTGTGCGGTATGGTAATTCTCGCTTTTCTCGGCGCAATTCCGATTCTCACCGGCTGTTTCAGTGCCGTTTTTGCCCTGATTATGACGGCCTACGCCGTTTATAACTGGTATCCGGCCCAATTGCGGCTGACAACATCCGGCTGCCAGGCGCTCGGCTTCCTTACCGCCTGGCTGTTTATGCTGGCTGCCCGTGAAGGATCAGCCTCCTGCGCTCTGATTTTCAGCCTTTATTATATTGTTGAAGTTATCTGGGCCGGTCTCAAAAAACTGAGCCGCAAACCGCAATATCAGGAAATCGTTCCCAACACATTCTATTACCAGACCAACCTTTCCGGTCTGTCGCCGGACATCATCAGCGAAAACATTTTCAAGTTGGATGCCCTGCTGGTCATTTTCGGATGCTTTCAGATTTATGCGCCGAACAGCTACTCTCTCGCCATTCTAGGCGTAATTCTCACGTTTTGGTTTTTAAACCACCTCCGCAACTGGCAGATAGCGGAACGCAGTCTCGGTGAAATCAACCGGGAAGTCGTTAAAGACCTCAAAGAAAACGTTGAGGATATCAAAAAAAACCTTGATAAGGACATCTGAGCCGCATGACTGTTTTTGCCTCTTTCAAAAAACTGTTCCGTCCGAAACCTGAACGGCTGCCCGAAAGGTTAGCGGCGTGCTCGGCCGTCAAATTCAAAGTTGTCGTTGTCGATTTTCTTGATAACATTGAAAGCAGCGGCGGCGAAAATCTGGCCCGGCTTCTCAGCACTCAGGAAGGACTGAGCCTTTCTTTCTTTGATGAAAACTTTCCCAAAAGTTTCCTCAACCTTGAAAGCCGAACCCTGTTTGACCTTATCGACCGCGGACAGACCATTATCGAAAAAACCGGCGCTGACGTCATCATTTGGGGATACCGCGACAACGACCGCATCCGCCTCAATTTCCAAACCGAAAGGCAATATGAAAACGAAGACAACGCCTACATCTCCCTGCTTGACAGCTTTTTCTTTCCGGCCTGTTTCTTTGAACATCCCGGACAGTTTCCCTCGGCTATCTTAAACCTGATTTACGGAGCGGTCATCAGCTCGCTGAACCCGGTTAATGCGGCGGCTAAAATCCAAAAACGTTATCTGTTGAAAAAGATAATCGACAAGCTCACCAAAGACAATTCTGCCAAAGCCGTTTCGGTTGAATATATGCCGTATATCATGAATTTTCTCGGTATAATTTATCTTAACTACGCCCATGACAACCGTGATGAAAAAGACTTCAAAATAACCAAAAGCCTGTTTGAAACAGCCATCAAACATCAGGATTTAATCACCTCGCCCCTCCACCTTGGCTGTATTTACTACCACCTCGGACAGCTTTACGACTGCGGTACCCGCTATATGGAAAATCGTCCGGGAAGCTATTTCAAAGGCGCCATTGAATTTTACCGTCAGGCTCAGCGTTACCTAGGCAAATATACTTATCCTTACGATTACGGCTATATTTCATACCGGCTGTCTCACCTGTTTTTTAATTTTTGGCGCCAAAAAGAAGACATTCAGGCTCTGCGTGATGCCGTCTTTCAGCTGCGGGAAGCCGAAAAGATCTATACTTATGCCCTCTTTCCGGACTTTTGGGCCGTTATTCAGGGCGAACTCGGTCAAATGCTCGGCCTGCTGGGGAACCTGACCAAAAGCGAAGACATCTCCGAACTTGCGGTCAACTGCTATCGCAACCAGCAAAAAGTTATAACCGAACGCCGCGACCCGATAACTTGGGCCCTGGCACAGGAAAACATCGGCGACATCTACTACCGCATCGGCAAAAACAGCGAAGACCGCCCGCATCTTGAAGACGCTCTGGAATGCTACCATGACGCCCTCTATATCTTCGAAAACGCCGGCAACGAAGATAAAATCAAAAATATCATGACCAGCATTGCCCGCACCAACCAGTGCTTAAATTTGATTTAGAAACCGGGAAACAATCCCTGTCGTTAACCGTTTTAAATTTCCGTAAAAAATAAGAAAAAACTTCTTGACTTAGAGCATACTCTAAAAATTATGCTGATAAATATTTTAACGGAACCAACAAAATGAATCGACGCAATTTTATTAAAAACACCCTGATTGCCGCAGCAGTTGCCGCCGGCGGCTCAATCTTGGGGAAAACGGCAAAATCAGCTCTTTTACGGGAGAATAAAAAAATGAAGATCCTCGTTTTAACCGGAAGTCCGCGCCCAAACGGCAATTCCAACACCTTGGCCGACAACTTCATTAAAGGCGCCGAAGCCGCCGGCCATAAAGTCTTTCGCTTCGATGCCGCTTTCAAACAGGTTCACCCCTGCATTGCCTGTAATTCCTGCGGCATGAACGGCCCTTGCGTTTTCAAAGACGATTTTGAATTTGTCCGCACCCACATCATCGATGCCGATATGGTTGTCTTTGCCACACCGATGTATTACTTCGGATTTTCCGCCCAGCTTAAAAGCGTTATTGACCGTTTCTACGCCGTTAACGGCCAAATCCATCGCCCCAAAAAAGCGGCTCTGTTGATGACTTATGCCAACACCGCCGCCTCTGAAGCCGAACCGATTAAAATGCATTATAACGTTCTGTTGAACTATCTCGGCTGGACCGACGCGGGACAAATTATTGTTCCCGGCGTCTGGCCCGTTGGTGCGGTTAATCAAACCGACTACCCTCGACAGGCTTATGAGCTGGGCAAAAATTTAAAATAACTGCCCATAAAATAAATGGTAAATTCTTATAAAAAAGACTTGACTTAGAGTAAGCTCGAAATACTAAGCTTCTGTAAACTCGATTTATTAGAGGAGTTTTTTGATGAACAGACGCGAATTTTTAATGACAACCCTTGCCGCTTTTGCCCTTTCGGCCCTGCCCAAGCTGACATTTGCCGAAACCATTCCGGTGTCTGACGCCGTTAAGCATAAAATCGATCCCAAAAATAAACTCGGATTCGGCTTTATGCGGCTGCCGCTGAAAAATCCGGAAGACCAGACCTCCATCGACTACACGGCTCTCAATCAAATGGTAGATCTGTTTTTACAACGCGGTTTCACTTATTTTGACACCGCCTGGATGTATATGGGTTATGAGAGCGAAGTCGCCCTCCGCAAATCGTTGGTCGAACGCCACCCCAGAAATAAATTTACCGTCGCCAGCAAACTCCCGATCGGTTACCTGAAAAGCAAAGAAGAACAAGAACAGATTTTTAACAAACAGCTGGAAAAAACCGGACTGGATTACTTCGACTATTATTTGGTCCACAACGTCAATGCCAACACCATCGGCAATGCCCGCCGATATGACAGTTTCAAATTTATCGCCGACAAGAAAAAGGAAGGCAAAATCAAACATATCGGTTTTTCTTTTCATGATAAGCCGGAACTGTTGGAAGAAGTGTTGAAAGAGCACCCCGAAGTTGAATTCGTCCAGTTGCAGATTAACTATATTGACTGGGACAACGCCAGCATTCAGTCACGCAAATGCTATGAAATTGCTCAGAAATACAACAAACCGGTTGTCGTTATGGAACCGGTCAAAGGCGGCAGCCTGGCCGTTGTACCGCCGGCAGTCGAAAAAATCTTCAAAGAAGCCGAACCGAATATGTCGGTAGCCTCCTGGGCGATTCGTTATGCGGCATCCCTCCCCGGTGTCATGATGGTTTTAAGCGGCATGAGCAATATGGAACAGTTGGAAGACAACACCTCATCTATGCAAAACTTCAAACCGCTGGACGACAAGGAAATGAAAGTCATCGAAAACGCGGTAAAAACATTGCATGCGTCGGTTTCGATTCCCTGCACCGCCTGCAAATACTGCGTCGAATTCTGCCCGATGAAAATAGCCATTCCCGACTACTTCGCCTTATACAATGCCGAAAAACAGGAACGCTCGGACAAACCGTTCAATGCTCAGCGTCTGTACTACGATAATCTCACCAAATCGCACGGCAAGGCTTCTGCCTGCATCAGCTGCCGAATGTGCGAAAAACATTGTCCGCAGCATATTGAAATCAGCAAATGGATGAAAGAAGTAGCCAAAACATTTGAAGCATAAGGAGACAAACATGAACAAAATTTTATTATTCGGAACCGTCATTTTTTCCATACTGGCATTCAGCGGTTACAAGGCCTTTGCCCAGCTGCGCGAAGAAAACAAACAGCCTGCGGCCGCCGCACCGAAAATCCTGATTGCCTATTATTCCTACAGCGGCAATACGAAAGAAGTTGCCGAAGCCATTCACGAAAAAATCGGCGGCGATATTTTTGAAATCAAAACCGAAGGAAGCTATCCCGAGGCATACCGCCCGATGACCCAGCAGGCAAAAAAAGAAATTCAGGACGGATACCGTCCCAAACTGACGACAAACGTAGCCGATATTTCCCAATACGATATCGTCTTCTTAGGCTCCCCCAACTGGTGGGGAACCATCACGCCGCAGGTCAGTAGCTTCCTCGCCGCATATAACCTTTCCGGCAAAACGGTTATCCCGTTCGTTACCCACGGCGGCGGCGGTGTTCAAAATACAGTAACCGACATGACTGCTCAATGTAAAGGCTGCCGGGTCTCCGACAACGGCTGGGTCGGCTACGGCA